>Ga0099846_1001398_pt1 | contig 10006 bp, 15 predicted proteins | sample CB_VirMetaG_FD_78180 | JGI IMG/M metagenome (GOLD analysis project Ga0099846, IMG submission 78180) | Freshwater to marine saline gradient viral communities from Chesapeake Bay - CB_1504_1 Viral MetaG | ecosystem: Environmental > Aquatic > Marine > Coastal | place: USA: Chesapeake Bay... | reverse complement strand
AGATTGGATAATAAATGTTTCCCAGGGAATGTTTAATGATTATGATGGATTTGGAGAACAAGTTTTATATGATGGAATTAAATATACTGTGGGTCCAGAAATTTATCCTAGTGAAGTTACTAATCTTGATCCAAATTGTTCCCATATTATTTGGTATAATCGTTAAAAGAAAATAAAAAGATAGAGAATTAAAGGAGTACGAATGTCAAATCATTTACCAACAGACTATCAACAATATATCCATTTAAGCAGATATAGTAGATTTAAATGGAACGAAGGAAGACGAGAAACTTGGCCAGAAACTGTAAATAGATATTTTGATTTTTTCACTAAACATTTGAAAAATCAAGTTAATTATGATTTACCAAATGATATTCGTAATTATTTGGAGGATTCGGTATTATCATTAAAGGTAATGCCATCAATGCGTTGTCTTATGTCTGCTGGACCGGCATTAGAAAAGGATAATATTGCTGGATATAATTGTTCATTCGTAGCAATTGATCGGGTTCAAGCATTTGATGAAATTCTCTATATTTTAATGAATGGAACTGGAGTTGGATTTTCAGTTGAAAGACAATTTATTTCTAAACTGCCAGTAATTGCGGAAGAATTTCATAATACGGATACTACAATTGTAGTTGCTGATAGTAAAATTGGTTGGGCAAAATCATTTAAAGAATTGATAGCATTACTATATCAGGGGCAAATTCCTAGTTATGATACTAGTAAAGTTAGAGCGGCAGGTGAGCCCTTAAAAACATTTGGTGGGCGTGCTTCTGGTCCGGGTCCATTAGAAGATTTATTTAGATTTTCTATATCATTATTTAAGAATGCTGCTGGTCGTAAATTAACATCTATTGAATGTCATGATTTAGTTTGTAAAATTGCTGAAATTGTAGTTGTTGGTGGTGTTCGTCGTAGTGCTCTTATTTCATTGTCAAATCTTTCAGATGATAGAATGAGATTAGCTAAATCAGGTCAATGGTGGAATGATGATCCACAACGAGCATTAGCTAATAATTCCGCTTGTTATAATGAAAAACCTGATATCGGTATCTTTATGGAAGAATGGCTTTCATTATATAAATCTAAATCCGGTGAAAGAGGTATTTTTAACCGTGATGGTGTAATTAAACACTTGAAAAGAAATACACGCCGAATTTTTGAAATTTCAAATAAATTAATTGATTTCGGAACTAATCCATGTTCCGAAATTATTCTACGATCTATGCAGTTTTGTAATCTATCAGAAGTTGTAATTCGTTCAACAGATACAATTAATGATCTAATTGAAAAAGTTAAATTAGCTACAATTATTGGTACTTTTCAATCAACTCTTACTAATTTTAAATACATTTCAAAAAAATGGAAAGAGAATTGTGAGGAAGAACGGCTTCTTGGAGTTTCATTAACTGGTATTCTAGATAATGCATTAACTAATGGTGTAAATCAATCTGTTACCAGAGAAACTTTACGAACACTTCTTTCTATCGCAATTGAAACTAATAAAGAGTGGGCAGAAAAATTAGGAATCAATCAATCTGTTGCAATTACCTGTGTAAAACCTAGTGGTACTGTATCACAATTAGTTGATAGTGCTAGTGGTATTCATGCTCGTCATGCTCCATATTATATTAGAACAGTAAGAGCTGATAAAAAAGATCCATTAGCTAAAATGATGATTGATATGAATTTTCCAGTAGAAGATGATGTAATGAAACCAGAACATACATACGTATTCTCTTTTCCTATGAAGGCTCCTAGTAATTCAATTTTTCGAAATGATATGACTGCAATTGAACAACTTGAATTATGGAAACTCTATCAACTAGAATGGTGTGAACATAAACCATCTGTTACTATTTCAGTTAAAGAGAATGAATGGATGCAAGTGGGTTCTTGGGTATATGAGAATTTTGATTACATGTCCGGAGTTTCTTTCTTGCCATTTAGTGATCATGTTTATAAACAAGCACCATATCAAGATTGTACTAAAGAACAATATGAAGAACTTTTAAGTAAAATGCCTAAAAATGTTGATTGGTCTATTTTACAAACATATGAAAAAGGAGACCAAACAGTGGGAAGTCAAGAATTAGCTTGTTCGGCTTCTTCCGGATGCGAGATAATTTAAGATTGATTACTAAAGTTGTCAATATACGAAAGGATTCCTACGACGTATTCATAGGGCGCCCCTCCAAATGGGGCAATCCTTTCATTATTGGCAAAGATGGTAATAGAAATGATGTTATCCAAAAATATAAAGAATGGATAATGACACAACCAAAATTATTGAATGATTTAAATGAGTTAAGAGGTAAAACTTTAGGATGTTATTGTGTTCCTAATTTATGTCATGGTCATATATTAGCGGATTTAATAGATGGAGATAATAATGAGTAAAAATAAAAGATATGATTCAGAATATTACAATGGTATGAGAACTGAAATTTGGAAACAAATTCGTTATAATTTGCTCAATCGAGAATTTAAGACTTGGTATTCATTTAAATCTTGGTTAATTAGATTAAAGAATTTATGGAATAACTATGATTATTACACGGAGAAATACGTTGAAAAGTCCGTGTGTTAAAGTATGTAAGTTGTCAGAATGTAAGGGATTTTGCCTCGGGTGTTTACGGACACCTGAGGAAATTTCTAATTGGAGACTATATACTAATGAAGAACGTGATTATATCATTAATTTATTAGAAGTACGAAAAAAATTCTATACATTCAGAAAGGACTAATATGAAGACAGAAGACGAAATCTATTGTGATTACTGTGATTCAAATTTTGTCATTATATCAAATGGAGAAGACGATATTCAATATTGCCCATTTTGTGGAACAGAACTAGTTTTAGAAACTATTGACGAAGAGTATATTGACGAATAAATAACTCTAGTATTAAGTATTAACCAAAGAGGAGTTGTATGGCTTTTTTAGTTCATAACCTACCGCCTATTGAAGTTTACGTAAAAAAAGAATTCCTCTACGACCACCAAAAAGGTCATGGTGAACTAACTCCTGGCATTTGGATTTCTATTAGAAGCATAGAAAGTAAAGCACTATACATTGAAACACTATTAACTGAGTACGGTGCATTATACGACAAACTACCTATTAGTGCATTTGTTTGGAAAGAAGATTACGACAAAGAAAATCAACTTCCACTAGACACATTACAAATTTGGGATTGTTTTGATTACGACATCACAGTAATTAAAAAACCTATGCTATGCGATTGTGAGTTCTTTGGTAAAGATCGCAAAATGCACAAAGGCGAATATCTGTTTACACTTGATACTTGCCATAGAGATAATAATTCATTAAACGTAAACTTTTCAGAACACGACCCAGAACACAAATCATTTAACTTTATCAAATTAAAAAACGGTCAATTTGCCGCACAACCAAATAATAGAATTGTTTGGACTGATCAAAGTTTAGTTCCTACAGAAAGAAAAACTCCAGACTTCAAAGTCTGTACTCAAAACTACACAGTTGAAAATACACCAAAATGGTCCGTAGCACACACCGATGATTGGAACTACAAGGACCGTAATGAGAACCTCGATACCTAGCATTTCATAAATATTTGCATGGTACACGTACAAGAGTTAGAGTTCAAAGAACGAGCAAAAATATTCACTGGTATGTATTCCTGAATTCTTTTACATACTTGGATGAAGTAAAATAAGTGATCCATAAATATTTGGGATTACAATTCTTTGCATACCTTACACCATAATACCATTTATTACGGACTGACCATCCGATAAGATAAGTATATGATTGATAAATAGACATAGCTGTGGCCTCTTTACTAGGTTATAGAATGAGTGGAGACGGCAATCTCGCGACTCATATTCTTATTTATCAATTTTTTTGGTTGACATATATATGAAAAACACTTATCATACTCCATGGATATATAGAGAAAAAGAATTTATTTTTGATGAAAAAATGCCGTATGAGGCTTTTGTGTATTGTATAACATGTCCCGACGGTAGAAAATATATAGGTAAAAAATCCTTCTTTTTTATGAGAAAGAAACCAGGCGCCAAACGCCGATCTAAGTCTCAGAGCGATTGGAAAACATATTACGGTTCCGCTAAAGAAATCAAAGACTTAGTGAAAACATCTGATCTATCAGCATTTAAACGTGAGATTTTGCATCTATGTATCACAAAGGGCGAAAGTACGTATTTTGAGACAAAAGAACAGTTTAAAAACAATGTGTTAGAAGACGATAATTTCATAAATGACAATATCTTGGGTAAATTTTTTAGTGAAAGGGTGAAATCATGGAAAGAGAAGCAAACAATGTAATTTCATTTGCGGAAGCAAAGGACCGCAAAGAAGGAATTAAATACATTGAACAGATGTATTCTTATTATGATGAACAACAATATTATGGTGGTAGACTATATGATGATGTCGATATTGATCTATTAGATATTGAGGATTAATCATGTATTATATTGTTCGTGAATATAATAAGAATAATAAATGGAAAGGTACTTATAAATTACTTACCAATAGATTCATTGATAGTCCTCGAGGACTTATGAGGTCATTTGACAGAGTAATTGTATTAGAGAATTTATCTTTTAAAGATGCTTTTCTTTATGTGTCAAAGGGATATGGTTCTTCATTTGTATTAGATTATAGTGAAGACATTAGAAATTATCAAGATACTAGAAAAATTAGAGTTCCGTCAAGGAGAGTTTAATGAATTTGCCAGATCATTTAGGTGGTCATATGAATAAAGTACATAGCAAAAACCATTCATCAAAAGAACTGGTATGGTTTTTATGAATCGAGGTAATGACGATGTTTAGAGAATTCCAATTACGCCATGGGCTAGAACCTATCTCTTCAGATTTAGAAGAGGCAATCATTAACTGTAGTGATTATAGAAAATTCATTGTTCTACTAAATGAAGCATTTCCGTTGATCATGATTAAGAAAGAATTCTTTTCAAATGTGAAAGATTTAAATCAATTTGGATTAAATGATCCTGTATTGGTAAAGAAAGGATTACATGCCTTCCGCCGTTGGGCTGCTCAATTAGCACATGAAAAACGATGTATTGATAATGTATATTATAATTATAAAGGATTTGTTACATATACCTTTGATGATGAAGAAATACGACTAAAAGCATTGAAGGAATTTCAAGATGTTCCTTATTCAGTAAACAAACAATCTTCCAATATTGTTACTCAAAATCTAAACAAACTTTCTACTCTATATAACTGTCATTTATCATTTATGTATAAAATTTTAGGTTTTATTTCACATACTGAAACGCCTGAAATTGTTATGAAGTATAATAATAATACATTTGCACAACGTGTCTATAATAAGCCAGATGATAATGATAATCAAAAACTTTATCATGTAGACACTTTCTTTCCAGCAATCAAATGGTGGTGGTTTCCAGAAGAAGTTAAAGCTTCGGAAGGCGCTTTCTGGTATGCAGAAAACTCTTGCCAAGTGACAGATTCTATGTTAGATTGGTTGTATATTGAATCAATCAAGTGTATTGAGAATTCGTATGATGAATGGAGAGGAAAAGATCATAAAGAAGGGTCATTTCGGGCATCAATGGAAGAGATTGAGAATATGGGATTTAATCCTACTCCATTAGCAGTTCCCGCTAATACATTAGTTATAGGCAATGTGGCGGGATTTCATCGTAGAGGAGATACTATTAGATCAATTGTACGCAATGCTCTTCATGGAAGTATTCGATTAGATAATCCATTTTATTTTTAAGGAAAAGTTGTTATGTCTGTTGAAAAGTATTTCAAAATAAATGATGGATTCTTTAAATCTTTAGATGAAGATATTTAATAATGATATTAGATATTAGAGGTGGGTTGAGAACACAAGTATTAGAATTAATGTTAGGTATAGCAAAAGCAGGAGTAAACAATGAAACAATTGACGAAATTCGTATTAACGTGGGCGGCAATGTGGTTGACACCGTCCGTTATAATTACATTAGTGACTTATTTGCCATACCTGTCCCTATTACTATTTCACAGAATGTTTTAAAACAAAATGTATGGACAGAAGAACACTTTGAATTATTATGCGAACTAGAGTTGAATAATTCTAGAAGTATCATCAAATTCAATAAGCAATATAAACAATCCTTAATTCAAAGGTTTTTCTTTAAAAATGATTCAAATAATGTATTAATTCATGTAAGAGGTAAAGATAGACAAGTAGCTTCCGAATGGAATTATCAGATAATGATCAACAGAGCCATTGACTATTTTAAACCAATTCAACTAGTTGGGGATGATCAGAATCTTATTAGTAGAGTTAAACACGGATATGGTAGTCATATTGAAAATGTATCATCTAGTCCCACCATGGATTTTGTCAAATGTATTGAATCATCTGTTTTAATATCTTCATTTAGTTCTTTTACTATTGCAGCTATGATGTTTGATCCAAATAAAGAATTTCTATTCCTTTCAAAAGAAACCGCATCTGGTCCATATAAAGAATTACATGATAAACATTATCGTTGTGTTGATATTCTAATGAGAAATAAATTCAAAAATGGAAGTTATATTTGAAAAAATTAATCATTGGACTATTTTTAGCTTGGATGTCTTATGTTTTTCTGACAGCTGGTATTAATACATTTTGTGACTGTAAAGAAAATTTAGATTTGACAAATATTTGGAGCAATGAATGAAAAAGAAAGCATTAATCACTGGTATAACTGGTCAAACTGGCAGTTATTTAGCAGAATTGTTATTAGAGAAAGGTTATGAGGTTCATGGTCTTATTCGTAGGTCTTCGTTGATTAAGACAGATAGAATTGATCATATCTTTGATAAAATTACACTTCATTATGGTGATATGACTGATGGTATGAATTTAATGAACATTATGTTAATGGTAAAGCCAGATGAAGTTTACAATTTAGCGGCGCAAAGCCATGTAGCGGTTTCTTTTGAAATGCCTGAATATACAGCTAATGCAGATGCTCTAGGTACACTTCGGCTATTAGAAATTATTGCAACTCATATGCCATCTACTAAATTTTATCAAGCTTCAACTAGTGAATTGTATGGTGAATCACCCGCTCCACAAAATGAACAGACACCATTTCAACCACGATCACCCTATGCAGCCGCAAAACTCTATGCTTTTTGGTTGACAAAAACATATAGAGAAGCTTATAATATACAAGCTTGCAATGGAATCCTATTCAATCATGAAAGCCCACGCCGAGGTGAAACATTTGTAACAAGAAAAATTACACAATGGATCGCTAAATATAAATTAGGCTTAACTAATGAACCTTTAGTCTTAGGCAATTTGTATGCTCGTCGCGATTGGTCCCATGCAAAAGATATGGCATACGGCATATGGCTAATGATGCAACAAAAGGGACAATGGCAAGATTATGTTCTAGGTTCTGGTATTAGTTATACTATTGAAGAGTTTCTAATTAAGGCCTTTGAAATTGCAGGAATTTATGGAGATTATCAAAAATTAATTAAAATTGATAGTAAATATAAACGACCATTAGAAGTTAATTATTTGAAGGCAGATTTTACTAAGGCACGAGAAGAATTAGGTTGGCAACCAACTTATACATTGGATGATCTTATTAAGGAGATGATTGATCATGACGTCAAAATTTTATCCACTAACACACGATAATTGGGATGAACGAGAAATTGAGGCTCTTAATAAAGTAATTGAAAGTCGTCAATTCACTATGGGACCAAAAGTTCGTCAATTTGAAGACGAAATGGCTAAGTTTCATAATGTTAACCATGCAGTAATGGTTAATAGTGGTTCTTCTGCAAATCTATTAATGATTGCTGCTCTTCGATTTAGTGGTGATTTAGTAGAAGGGGATCAAGTTATTGTTCCTGCTGTCTCTTGGTCTACAACTTATTTTCCATTAGTTCAATATGGATTAGTTCCAGTATTTTGTGATGTTGATACATTTGGAAATATTAATGTTGATAATGTTGGAAATTTGATTAGTGAGAACACTAAAGCTATTTTTGCAGTCAATCTATTAGGATTTCCAGCACAATTACAGGATTTACACAAAATCTGTGTAAATAACAATTTAATTTTACTTGAAGATAATTGTGAATCTTTTGGAGCTAAAACTTATTTTTATGGTAGTAAAGTATATACTGGTTCTGTAGGTAGAATGTCGAGTTTATCATTCTTCTTTAGTCATCATTTGTCTACTATGGAAGGTGGAATGATTTTGACTAATGATGAATATTTGGCAGATGTACTTAGAAGTCTTCGAGCACATGGATGGACTCGTGATCTAAGAGGTACTGATCTTTACCATCCAACTGGTATTCCTTTTGAAGACAATTTCAAGTTTGTAACTCCTGGATATTGTGTTCGTCCATTAGAGTTTTCTGCAGCCGTTGGTCTAGTTCAGTTAGAAAAATGGGAAGAGGAACGGAAGGCTAGATTGAAGAATGCTAAATTATTCACAGAGTTGTTTGGAAATTTGGAAAATTGTACAGTTCCTTTATATGATGAAGATTCAACATGGTTCGGATTACCAATGCTATTGAAGAATGGTAAAATCCGTCGGAAAGTAATTATGGCATGTGAATGGAAAGGTATTGATACTAGACCTATTGTTGCTGGTAATTTTGTAAATCAACCAGTAATTAGATATTTTCCAAAAGTAATTGAAGATTGGTCACTATCTAATGCAGAACGTATTGATAAATGTGGGCTATTTTTTGGCAATGACAGTCGCAACTTAGAAAAACAATTAATGCAGTTGAGGTTATTCGTATGAAAAGAATTGTATTTGGTTCAACAGGATTATTAGGTTCCGCTTTCATGCGGAAATATCCAAATGCTATAGGTCTATCATCTAAAGATTTTGATTTTTCCAATGCAATAGAATGTGGAGAATGGTTCAGTGAAAATGAAAATCTATTTGATTCTCCTGTGACTTCATATCTATGTATGGGAAATGTAGCCGGAATTAAAGGGCAAAATAATTTTGTTATGATGACTGATAATTCTCTTATGACATTGAATTTATTGATAAATTTAAATGCAATTCAAATACAAGGAAGGATTGTATATTTTGGGTCGTCTTGTATATATCCCACTGAAAAGCGACATTCATTTAAGGAGAGTGATGTTTTTAGTGGACCATTTGAAAAAACAAATGAAGGATATGCAATTGCAAAATCATTAGGAGTAAAATTCTGTGAATATTCTAATGATGATCGTTACTTAGCAGTAATTCCTCCTAATTTGGTAGGGCCTAATGATAATTGGAATTTAGAAACTAGTCACGTTTTTCCTGCTATGATTAGTAAAATTATCGAAGCTAAAAAAAATAATGTTGACAAAATTGTTTTTATGGGTAATAATGATATTAGAAGAGAATTTTTACATGTAGATGATTTGGTTGATGGAACAGATTTCTATATTAAAAATGGCAACAATAGAATTATCAATATTGGATTTGGAAATGATATTAGTTTAGGTGTATTATCAGCATTAATTGCAGATTATGTTGGTTATACCGGTAGTATTTCTTTTAATGGAGAAACACCAGGCATATATAGAAAATTGATGGACAATTCAAGTATGTTAAATTTGGGTTGGTCTCCTAAAATCAATATACTTACAATGATCAAAACTATGGTGGAGCAATATGAAGCAAAAAACAATTGATAAGAAAATGTCTTTAGCTAAACGATATTGGGAAAAACAATATTTCAGTAATTTTTATAATAGACCATGGTCTAGACAACGTGAATATGCAGATGCTTTATGGGAATTTTTAAAGGAGGAAGGATTTGTCTCAGACAGTTAAACTATTCGTAGGTTGTAGTTCAAATGGTGAAGATGCCGAATCTCAAGCAGTATTAGAATATACAGTACGTAAAAATTCTAGTTTGCCTGTAGATATTACATGGATGAAACAAACCCATGACGAAACTTCACCATTCTT
>Ga0099846_1001397_pt1 | contig 10009 bp, 11 predicted proteins | sample CB_VirMetaG_FD_78180 | JGI IMG/M metagenome (GOLD analysis project Ga0099846, IMG submission 78180) | Freshwater to marine saline gradient viral communities from Chesapeake Bay - CB_1504_1 Viral MetaG | ecosystem: Environmental > Aquatic > Marine > Coastal | place: USA: Chesapeake Bay... | reverse complement strand
TTGGTGGAAAACTAACAACGAAAGAACAAGCAATAGCAGTACTGACACCCATAATTGATATGAGACGTCCTTTATTTATAATTGCTGATGATATTACTGGCGATGCATTAAGTACGCTTACATTGAATAAGCTGAAGGGTGGACATCAAATTGCAGCAGTTAAGACACCTGGATTTGGTGATTATAGAAAAGAACTAGCTATTGATATAGCGTCAATAGTTGGGGCAAAGGTTGTTCCTGAAGACATGGTAAGTGATATTACTAAAGAATATGTAGAACAGTTATTTGGAACAGCTCAAGCAGTAAAGTCAGAACAGATGAGCACAGTAATAATGGGAGGTGTGCCAAGAGACGGTGAAGTAGAAAAGAGAGTAAAGGAAATTGAAGATAAACTAAAAGATAAGAAGTTAACTACATTCGAAGTAGAAAAATTCAATGAGAGACTAGCTAAATTAGGTGGAGGAGTAGCTGTTATAGAAGTTGGGGCAAGGTCTGAAATTGATATGAAGGAATTGAAGGATAGAATAGTTGACGCAAAGGAAGCTGTAATATCAGCACTAGAAGAAGGAGTAATCCTCGGAGGAGGCGTGGCACTACTCAACTGTAAAGACTTAGTAGTGAACGTGTTAGAAAATACCGACGAAACATTAGGGGTGCAACTTATTATGAAGGCAATTGAGTCACCATTTAGAACTATATGTGAGAACGCAGGAGTTAGTGCTGATGTAAAAATGGAAGGCATATTAACCAGACCAAAAGGAACTGGATACAACGCGAAGACGAATGAATATGTCGAAATGTTAGATACCGGAATACTAGATCCTAAAAAAGTAACCAGAATAGCTCTGGAAAGTGCAGCGAGTGTTGCTGGAACATTACTAACCACTGCATGTGCAGTAATAGAAAAATAAAATGAGACATGATGAACTATTAACAGAAATTGAAAGAAGAGAATACTATAATACTATGGCTCCCTTTCCGGTTTATGATACAGAAATAATTAATGATTTAAAAATATTAGGAATGATAACATCAAAAGAGAGTAGTAATAATGAGCCTATAACGTATTGCAAAACATGTCTGTCAATACATATTAAAACAGTCAAGTTTGAAGATACAGAACAAGAAGTAGATTATTGTGTTAATTGTAGTAATACAGATTTAGAAACGTCTCACGTATCAGAATGGGAGGATATGTATGAAGCTAAGTACGGAGAAAGGTTCTTAACTTCAAAAAAAGACTAATAAATGAACAATATTATTCTCAGTAGCAACGGATGGTGGGATGGTGAACTTTGGATCACAATAGAAGATATTTCTTTAAAAGCACTTGAGATTAAAGCTTCTGAACTACATACTTTGGTAGAACAAATGAATCAAGTGATGATAGGATTAAGATATCATCTACAAACAGAGATAACCGGAGAAGAGAATAAATATAAGTTAATTATTAACGTACAAGAATACAATGAGTCAGAATATGAACATAAAGAGAATTCACACAGACAAGAAATCAATATTTAGATATTGGCTTGAATTCTTAAGACCTTATCATAAGTTAAGGACTAAAGAAATTGAGGCATTAAGTTTGCTACTTTATTATAGGTACGAAATATCAAGAAGTATTCCAGATCCAGAAATGGTTGATATGGTTTTGTTCTCTACACAAACAAGAAATAAAATAAGAGAAGATTTAGGTAAAATGGGACAGAAGGTTTTTAATAACCTACTTACATCATTAAGAAAAAAAGATATAATAAGAGAAGGAAACAAAATTAATCATGTATTAATCCCAAATATGACTGAAGATGGTTTCAAGTTAGTATTTGACTTTGAAGTTAAGAAATGAATCTAAGCAGGGCAGACGAAATAAAAATAAAAGAATTATCAGAGAAATACAATGTTGATGTTGAAACGATTAAGAAAATAGTTTCAGCTCCATATGATTTTATCCAATATAAAACAAAAGAATTAGAATTTGAAGATGATTTAGACAGAGAGGCTTTTGATAAGATGAAAACAAATTTTAATATTCCTGGAATAGGAAAACTATACGCTTCATTCTTCTTATATGGAGAGATTCAGAAAAAAAAGAAAAAAAAATTAGGAAATTAGATAAATTTACAATAAATTAGCAAAATAATATTATTAATTAAAATTTTTTAAAAAATGGAGAGTAAACAAGAAGAACCAAAATTATTTATCACAACAGAAGAAATACTTAATGCAACTTTGCAGTATTTAGCTCAAAGGCCATATGTAGAAGTTCAACAATTGATTGAAGCTTTAAGACATTCTAAGCCTGCACCGCCACAACCACATAATCCGATTCCTCAAGAAATTCCACAAACGGAAGAAAATATCGCTATGATGGAAGTTGTTGAGCCAACGATTATTAAGACAAAAGCTAAAAAGTAATGAATAAAGAAGCACAGATTTCTAAGGATATAGATGTCATTAAGAGAGAGGAAGCTAGAGATCTAGGAATCCAGGACTTCTTTAACAATAGGGATAAATCTAAAAGAGGAACTGAAGGATTAATTGAAAATACAAAACAAACAATTAATATTGAAAGTTCTAAAAAAGAAGAATTATATGAGAAGTCTTTGAAGGTGAATAGTCTTCCTTCTCATATAGTTCCTATGTTTGGAGGATTATTCTTAACTGCTCGTAGAAATAAGCTCACAGAAAATGGCTTATATTTACCGACAGCATCATTTGGAAAAGGAAGTGAGACAGATATGGATGTGGATTTTTCAACAACACAAGTTGTATTAGCTTGTGGCCCACATGTAAGTCAAGTTGCTAAAGGAATGGAGGTTGTTATTAACATGGACAACTTTAAGAAAAGACTAGAGTCAACAATGGCTCAAAAAGTAAATAAAGAATTCGAATATGTATTGCCAGTAGAAAAGATAGAAGGCATAGAATATTTGTATATATCAGAAAGGGATATAAAGTATGTCTCAAATACTAATGGAATAATCATTTTAAAAAAACAAGAAAATGGCATTTAAAAAAGACAAAGAAAAAACAACTATTGAATCTCAAGCATTTAACGAGCAATTGTTAGATATGCTAAAAGGAGTAGAGGACGCATTAGATAATGAATCTCCACAAACTATCGAAGTTAGAGGAGCTGCAATTCATCTAAAAGCTGCAATTGGTGCATTAGCACAGGCAGGAAAATTTGCTAAAGTTAAGTCTTAAAAATAGACTATCATACAGTTTTGAGGATAGCCTTACTTGACAGTAGGGCTATTTTGTTGTATATTTGTTTTAAACAGGAGAGAAATGAATTTATTTGAAATAGTAAATAATGTTGTGACATTCAGTCCACAAGCATTATTAGCAAAACCATTTAAAAATATATGGGATGCTGATGACTCTAAAGATAAGAGTCTTGCGAACTTAGAATTAGCATACATATATTATATGGCTGATGAAAGGAGTGACTTTATGCACGTACTTGATTTAGAAGAAAGAGATGAAGAGGTTAAGAAATGGTTAGACATGCCTGCAAGATGGTCTGGCAATAGGAAAGATATAGTAAGGGCTATACATTATTATCAGAAACTATCAGAAACAACTAGTACTAAATTGTTACAAAGTACTAGACTTGTATTACAAAAGATATCTGAATTTCTTGATGGAATTAATATGAATGAAAGAGATGAGAGAACCAAGAAGCCTATTCATGATATAAGTAAGATTACAAATGCTGTTGAGAAGATACCAAAGCTTATTAAAGCTATAAATGAAATTGAGAAAGAAGTAATTAAAGAAAAAGAACTTAAAGCACAGTCTGGTAATAGAACTCAGTCAATGTTTGATGACGCGGGGATATAATGAGGAAATTTAACTCAATACAGACAGAGCTTACAGAAGAATTACTTGAAAGTCTTCCAAGAGATGAGAAGCAGGATTTACTAGATAATATAGATTCAATTCAATTCATTCAAAACCTTGCTTCTCCAACAAGAAATAGAGTAAGTGATTTAGATCGTTGGGAAAACCCTTTATTACCATTAACCAATATAGATTCAAATATGAGTCTAAGAGTGTTGGATCCAAATGGAAGAATAGCAGTTAATTTGACTAATCCACATATCTTAGAAGATATGGAATACTTTAGACCTGCTGCCATACATTTTGAAACACATAAATGTTATACAAAGTTATTTCCAAATAGAAATCCTAATTCGGAATATTATAAATTTTGGGCAGAAGAAGCTAGAAGATGTAGAGAAGGATATACAAGACAATACGATGGCGAATGGATACCAGGTAATTATTACTTTCAATTAAACTACGCTCCATTATTAAGAGCAGAGGTTAGAGAAGGAACTAAACAATCTGACAGAGTTGAAGCCTTTCCTTATGTGTATGACGGAGATTATTGGTTCTTTCATTATTGTGAACAAGCAAGAGCATTGGGAAAACATGGGGCCAACCTTAAAAGAAGGGGTTGTGGATACTCAGTAAAAGCATCTAACATGTTAGCCAAGAATTTTATACTTGGTGATTCAACTAAATCAAAAGAAAAAGTAAAGTCATTCGCGATAGCTAATGAGAAAGAATACCTTACAAAAGATGGTATTTTAAATAAATTTATTAATGTAATTGATTGGAATGCCACACATACTCCGTGGCCACGTATCAGGTCTTTAAAAGATTCGTTAAATGATATGCACTGGAGAATGGGACGTAAAGATAATGTTCGTGGTGTAGAGGTTGGAGTATTAAATGAAGTTATAGGTGTAACATTAAAGAATGATGCACAAAAGGCAAGGGGTAAAAGGGGAGCTTTAGTTCTTTGGGAAGAAGCAGGTAAATTTGCAGATTTCCTTACAGCTTGGAAGATTGCACAACCTTCTGTTGAAGAATCTGGATTTGCATTTGGATTCATGATGGCAGGTGGTACTGGTGGTGTTAAAGGTGGAGCATTCGAGGGATTAGAAGAAATCTTTTATAACTCTGCTGGTTATAACATAATGTCTATGCCTAATGTGTTCGATAGAAACACTAATGGAAAGGGAGAATGTGCTTTCTTTTTTGGAACATATTTAAACTTCACAGGGAAAATGGATAGTGATGGTAACAGTGATGTTATCGGAGCAATGATAGAAATTAACAGGAAGAGAACTAGTATTAGACGAGGTGCTTCTGACCCAAACACAATTATACAGACTAAAGCTGAGGAACCAATCACACCTCAAGAAGCTATCATGCGTACAGAAGGAACAGCGTTCCCTGTTGCTGATTTAAGAGATTACCTTGAAGACATTGCTCCTGAGCTTAATACATTTGTAGATTCTCACTGGGTTGGTAACTTAGCTTATGATGAAAAAGGATTTGTTAAGTGGATTAATGATGCCACAAAAAGACCAATAAGAGAATATCCATATAAAGTTAGAGGAGGAAACAATTCTGATGGAGCTATTGAGATATTTGAGATGCCGAATAAAGATAGAGATGGAAAGGTTTTCCAGAATAGATATATTGGTGGAATTGACCCTGTTGATAATGATTATACTATTGGAGGGTCTCTTGCGAGTATTTTCATATTTGATTTATGGACAGATAAGATTGTGGCAGAATATACAGGTCGGCCAGTTATGGCAGATGAATTTTATGAAACATGTTTAAGGCTTACATCATTTTATAACGCACAGTCAAATTATGAGAACAACCTGAAAGGACTCTTCACATACTTCTCCAATCACAACGCCTTGTATCTATTGGCAGATAGTCCAGACATATTACGCGATATGGAGATCGTTAAGAGCACTTTGTATGGAAATAGATCTAAGGGAACAAGAACAACTAAAGAGGTCATAAAGCTTGGGAAAACGTTCCAGAGACAGTGGATGCTAACTCCATATGAGGAAGAAAGATATGACGAGAAGACAAATGAAGTATCGACTATGACAATACCTAATTTAAGAAGGATTAGGAGCATTGGATATATAAAGGAGTGTATTGCATGGAATCCTGATATAAACACAGATAGGGTATCAGCAATGGATATGGTGATGATTTTAAGAGAAGACAGAGTCAAGATGACTGAGAAGTTTGAGGAATCAAGAACAGAAAGTGTTAATGACTTTTTTCACGATGATGAATTCCTTGATGCAAACTGGCAAAAAGCAGTTGCAAGAATGGAAGGATCAAATAATGATGGATTTGGAATCATTTAGCTATAATAGAAGAAGTTGTTTTTCATATATATTGATTAAATTTACAAAATAGAATAAAAATATGTCAACGGTAAAAAACTTTCCAGCACAAAAACTATCTTTCTCTCAGAAAGGTAAGCAGTGGCGTAAAGAGCATTTAGATTGGGCAGACAATAATAGTTATCTAAACAATAGTGCTGTACGAAGAAAACTTAAGAATAAGAAAATCAATCTAAACCTATATAATGGTAAGTTAGATATGGCAGACATGAAACTTATTTTAAACCCAGGTGGTTTAGAAAAGTTCTATGTTCCTGATGATGTCCAACATTATCCTATTATAACTCCAAGAGTGAATGTTCTTGTCGGTGAAGAAAAGAGAAGAAAGTTTGATTGGTCTGTACAGATAATCAATCCTGATACTATCTCGAAAATAAAGGAAGATAAGAAGAAACTTGTAGACGCCAAGTTAATGGAGATGCTTCAGTCAGATGTATCTGATGATGAGCTAGAAAAAGAATTAATTAAGTACGGTGATTATATAAATTTCGATTATCAAGATATACGCGAGAAAAGAGCTAATCTTTTAATGAAGAATTATATCAGTAAATTAAACATGAAAATCATGTTCCAACAAGGCTTTAAAGATGCCTTAATAATGGGAGAAGAGGTTTACATGTTTGATATTATAAACGGAGATGTAGTTTTTGAGAAATTAAATCCAATGAAAGTTCATACATTACGTGGTGGATTTTCAAATAGAATAGAAGATTCAGATGTTATTGTTTTAGATGATTTCTGGAGTCCTGGTAAAATACAAGATACATTCTATAACGACCTAAGTGAAATGGAAGTTAAGAAACTTGATGATGGCCAATGGAATAGTGGTAGTATGAATGCAGATGGAGTTAGCGAAGCAGTTGATGATGTGGCAGGATTAAGACTACTTGATAGAGAAGCATTAGATTCATATGTTGATTCAACTGGGATATTTACTTCTTATGGTTCAGAAGGCAAGAGTACTTACAATGATGAATTTGGGAATGTAAGAGTTCTTAGAATGTTCTGGAGAAGTATGAAGAAAGTAATTAAAGTAGAATACTTTGATGAACTAGGTCAAAAACAAACTAAATTCCGAGCAGAAGATTACATTCTTGATAAGGAAATGGGTGAGACTGGAAAAGCAATATGGATCCCTCAATGGTGGAAAGGTGTTAAAATAGGTAAAGATACTTATCTTCAAATTAAACCAAAAGAAATACAATACAATAAAATAGATCAACCAAGTTTCAATTCATGTGGAATTGTTGGTCAAATATATAACTCTGGAGATGAAGAGGCTGTAACCTTAGTTGACAGAGCTAAACCATTCCAATATCTTTATGATATTTCATGGTACAGAGTAAACGAGGCTTTAAGTAAATACTTAGGCTCTATCGTTGAATTAGACTTAGCAAAAGTCCCAACCGGATGGTCAGTTACTAAATGGTTGTACTTTGCACGTAAATCTGGAATATCTGTTGTTGATAGTTTTAAAGAGGGCCAAAAAGGAATGGCTAAAGGAAAACTTGCAGGTTCTGTCGGTAATACAACTGGTAGAATCTTAGAACAAAGAGTAGGTGACTTTATTCAGACTCATATTGAGATGATGGAGTTCGCGAAAGCACAGATGGACGAGATTACGGGTGTTTCTAGACAACGTCTTGGGCAAGTTGAGAATAGGGAGACTGTCGGCGGAATAGAAAGAGCCGTATCCCAGTCCAATCATATTACAGAGGAACTATTTACCTTACATGATTATTGTAAGAAAAGATGTTTCCAAATGCTTATTGAAACTGCAAAAATTGCACTTAAAGGTAAAAACACCAAGTTCTCTTATATTGCAGATGATATGACTCGTCAGATTGCAGAAATAGATGGCGATCAGTTTGCTGAAGAAGAATATGGATTAATGGTCTCTAATGATGATGAGATAAATCAATTGCAACAAAAATTAGATGGAATGGTTCAACTTGGATTACAAAACCAAATGATATCTTTCTCTACTGCAATAAAAATTTATAATTCTCCTTCTGTAAGAGAGATTCAAAGACTTATTGAAAAAGATGAAACTCAAATGAAAGAGTCTCAATCTAAAACTGCTGAAGATCAAAATAAACAATTAGATGCTCAAATGAAGCAACAAGCTCTTGAAAAACAACAAGAACAAGCTTTAGACCTTTCTAAATTTAATAGAGAAGATGAGACTAAGCGTTATATTGCTGAATTACAAGCTGAAACAGCTAGAATTCAAAAAGAGAATGTAGATAGAGGAGTTGAAACTGATGATGATGAGTATGAGAAGTTTGAAGAAGAATTAGGAATAAAGAAACAGGCTCTTTCTCAAGATATGACAAAGCATAATGATATTATGTCAAGAAAAGATAGAGAAATAGAGATTAAAAATAAGGTAGCTAACAAACCATCTACTAGTAGTAAGAAATAAATAATGAGACAAACTCAAAATCAATTTTTTGGTTTAGATGCAAATAAAAATAGTCATTCAGTGCCTGGTGCAATATATATTGCAATAGATACAAAGAAGATATATGTTTATGATATTTATGGAAAACCTAAACTTGTAAGCGGAGGAGCTACTGGTGGGGGAACTATTTTAACTTTTGACTACTATTCTGATCTTCCTATTGGACTTGATGAGAATACAACTGCATTTGTGTTGTATAGTTCAGGAACAGCATGGTTACCAGGTGGACTTGGAGGAACTTATCGTCCTGCAGGGTGGTATATTTATAGAGGTGGTGCATGGACATCAATAGAGTTATTGATAGATGAGGCTTTAGCAGATTACGGTGATCGCATTACTGCCAACACAACAAGTATAAATAATCATAAAGCAGACTTAAATAACCCACATCAAGTTGATAAAACTGACGTTGGATTATCAAATGTTGATAATACTAGTGATTTATTAAAACCAATTAGTACAGCAACTACAAATGCTCTTGCTCTTAAATCAAATACTGGGCATAATCATATAAAGGCTGATGTAGTTGACTTTAATGATGCAGATTACGCAACACCGGCACAGGGAGCATTGGCTGACACAGCATTACAACCAGGAGACAATATCTCTCAGTTGTTTAATGATGAAGTTTATTTACAACCATCTGATAATGTATCAGCATTAACAAATGATGCAGGATATATAGTTGGAAATACTTTAGCTAGTTATAGATCAGATATAGTTGTTTCGGATATTTATAGTGGATACTTATTGAATTCCACTCCGATAATTAAAAAATATAATAATGGTATAGAAACTTTTGCTCAAGGAGTTACTGACTTAGAACCAGATTGGGCAAATAGATTAATTTTAACTTATATTTAATGGCAGTAACAATTAATACAGGTGGTACTTACAAAGTAGTAAGGGTCAGTAATGCTGATTCACTAACTAACTGGGCACTTATAAAAATTGAAGGTTCAGGTGGTACACCATCAGTATTTGCTTCTGTAGGTACTATTGACCTTGTTAAAGAAGGAACTGATGCTGTAGCTTCAGTTGTAAATAAACAAAGAATTAACATATATTATCAATCTGGTAGTTATGATTTTACACCAGCAAGTTCTGGTGGAGGTGCAACTAAGGTGCCAAGTGGTATAGTTTATATTTGGAATGCTTTTCTTGCAGCAGGTTCGGCATTAATTAAAGCAAATGGTGGTGGACAAATTTCATTGAGTGATGGTACTAATACTTCCTATTGGAATGTATATGGTAGTGATACTTATTCAGGAGGATTTATTAAATGGGCAATTTTAACAACTATTAC
>Ga0099846_1001393_pt1 | contig 10014 bp, 21 predicted proteins | sample CB_VirMetaG_FD_78180 | JGI IMG/M metagenome (GOLD analysis project Ga0099846, IMG submission 78180) | Freshwater to marine saline gradient viral communities from Chesapeake Bay - CB_1504_1 Viral MetaG | ecosystem: Environmental > Aquatic > Marine > Coastal | place: USA: Chesapeake Bay... | reverse complement strand
ATCACCTTTTCTTATAGCCTCAACTATGTGCTTTGACTTACCGTCACGTATTCTTTGCAGCGCGGTTTTAATAGATATGTACTTCGGGTTGTTTGTGTCGAAAGAGTCCTTGAATATTGTAATCATATATTTTAAAGTAATATGTAAGCCGTTGAGTTTACTTTATTCCTATTTTGTAAAGGTAATCGTTTACAGCCTCTAAGATAATTCCCGTAACTGTGTTCTCGGTATCGCGCCAAGACGTTATTTCTTTTAGCGTGTTGTGAACATCATCGGGTAGGTCTAACAGTAGCTTTGACATATTCAGTTGTTTTGATTGTTGGTGGTAATATTTGCTCTCCGTTTTCGTCATATATCTCGCCCTTCTCGGCGGCTTTCGACAAATCTTTTAGTCTTTTAATCTCTTGCTCTAATCTTTTAATTTGAGCCACGTCTGAGAAGTCGTGAGTTTTGCGCGAACAAAGGGTTAGCGTGTGTTCTCCAACCGTAACCTCGCCTCCGTAAGATTCCAAATCCTCAATAAGAAGTGGGTCGAGTTGCTTTAATTTAGCTAAAGCTTTCTCTATTGTTTTCCTGACCACAAACTGAATCTTCGGGTCTTTCTCTCCGTTCATCACAGCCTCAACCTCTTGGTCTATCATCTCACTAAGGCTGTTTGTTTTTTTAATTAGTTCGTTCATTATAATGTTTGTTTAAAGGCGCAAAAGCACCGTTGTTTGTTGCTTTAATTACGCAAAGATAAAAAAAAAGCCCAACTAATTACAGAAGGGCTTTAAAAAAAATGTTGGGTTGAGATTATTCTTTCTCTCCGATAGCCTCGATGAGTGCTTTTCTAAAGTCCTCGTTGCCCTCAATCTCTTGGAATAGAGGCTTCTTTTGTTTAGAAATAAACTGGTCTTGGAAGTGGAAGCCCATGTCTTCTGCGTTCCAAAAAATCACGCCCACTGCTTTTGCTCTTTCAAACAACTCTTCGGCTGTGGCGCGCTTTAGTTCGGTTTTGGTTATGTCTTGCTTTACGCTTTTGAAACCACCGTACTCGTTGCCTGACCTTGCGCAAATTTCCATGAACGCAGCTAAGTCCTCTTCACTTGAGTCGCAAGTTTCCGCGAAGTGAGAGATAACACTAACCCCCGTTGGAGATGTTTTAATTGTCGAACCGTCCGCCCAATAGAGTGCGTTGGCGCGAATGTCTGTCTTAACAACGCCTTTATCTTTAGCGTCAAGTAAGATGTACTCACGTTTTGTTATCTCTGAGTTGAATCGGCGCAAGAAAGCTTCGGGTTCTCTTTGTGCGTGAGATACTAAGTCCCAACGAATCTCTTCCGAGTCTTTGTTCACACCGTACACATCAGTAATTGGCACGCCGATAACTTTTGCGTAAGCTACTAGTTCTTTAATTGGTGCTTCGTAAACAACTGACTTAGCTTTAGTGATTTTAATATCATCAGTCAAGCTTTTCTTGGCACTGTCCTCGCGGTTTACCGCCTCGTAAGTCGGCGTTGAACCGAGTGTGTCACTAGAGATAGAGTTCTTACAATACGAAGAAGCGTCAAGGTAATCTTGAAGGTTTTCCTCGTACTCTCTTGCTACTAGCACGCCTGTTTTATTGAAGTTAATCTTGGGTTGGTTCTCGCGAAGGTAATCTTTTACCGAACCTTGAATACCCCAATCTTCTACAAAAATAGAGGGCATATTTGGGTCGAAAGCTATGAATCTTTTTCGCGGGGTTTGTTCGTCGGGCTTGGCTATTACAACTTGACACCAACTAGGTATAGAAACCTCGCTTGTGTTAATTGACTTATCGCCCATTGTGTTGTTGCGTTTTTTAATAACGCGGTAGAGTTTTGCTTTTCTTTTCATTTTAATTTAAGTTTGGGCAAAAATACAAACGAAAAACAAAAGGTTGTGTTTGTTTTGAAACACCTCTGTTATTGTCTACTTTTGGTTCACATAGCCGACGTTAGCGTTCATTGCCAACAAAGTCCAGTATTAGTTTTCCCGCCAAAAGAATCATTGTGTTTTTATTTTCGATTGGTAAGTCCTCAAATTCAACTTTGCAATTTTCTTGAGTGTTCCAGTTAGTTCTTTTGGCTATCTGTTCGTAGTTATCGTGAAGGTATTTAGCTAAAACCATCGGGTCTGATGGCAACGAAACGCTAACACCGTATAACCGTAATTGCTCGGTTACGTGTTCCTCAATTAGCTTGTTCGCTTTATTTAGTTTTTCAAAACCTTCAGCATCATCTTTATAGCCGTCTTTACCCATATTTAGGATTTTAAGTGCAATTTCATTCTGTGTCATCTTACAATATTTAAGTTAATAATTCCGCAACTACGGTTATACGTGGCACGTTGTACACAATATGGCTTAGTTCCGTTCTCGTATCAAAGTTGGTGCTAATCATACCGTATTTATTTTCCCTTTCCCTCGCTTTTTTAGTTACTATATTTTGCCACTAATTAGCGTTTAGTGGCTATTTATAGGATTTCTCATTTTTGCCTAATGGGTTAATAAAAGTATAATAATATTCTTCGGCAGGCTCATAATAATATTTTCTTGGCATAGGGTTTAAATAATCTTTCGTCATAGCTCTAATATAACAACTTATAAACTGTTGTTTCTCTTTCTCAATAAGTTCATTATACTTAGCTAATAAATCATTTCCTATGAAATATTGGTTTTGCTCCATATATTCCATTAATTCTTGTAGTGGTGTTTTCATAATTTTTCTATTTCTTTTTGTACTTCATTCCAAAATTCTTTTTGATAATCTGTTAAGTTTATTACAAAACTTGTAAGTATTTCTATTACCATTTCATTGCAAGCTTTTTTTGCATTATCATAAATCAATGTGTTTTGCCACACAATAGCGTTCCATTCCGAATCTCCAAATTTACCTCCAAGTTTTATAAACATCCTGTTTACAATCGCTTCTGCTTTTTCTTTTGGTGTCATAGTTTTGATACTCTTTTAATTTTTCAAATTAATATTTGCCACCGCACAAAAAATAAATACTAAGTTTTGTGCTTCGGTCATAATTTCGTTTTTAAAATCCGCCACATCATATAACAACGTCTATAAATAATGCTAAAAGTGCAGGATAATTCACTATTCATATCAATTAAGTCAGTTTCATCCTTACTTTTATGATACGGTGCATCATATCGCACTATTCATATACCTAGCCGTTAGCCACCATTTAAGGCGCTATTCCTTTAGTGTGTAGTTCCATATACAGTTTGCAATCTTGCAAAAAACCAGTGAATAAAAGTATTTCATCTTTTATTTCGTAAACGGTTTCAGTGCAGTTGCCCTCTGTCTTAATACTAATTGGTTTTGATTCCTTTACGTATAAATGAAATACTGTTTTATAGTTAAAAATTTCGTTTGTTTCTTGCAGCCTATAAGTGAATCTTTCCATAATTCTAAAGTTTTAGTTTTATTGCGTTGTACTTTCTTTTAAGTCGGTTAAATTCTTCCATGTTTTCGGCGGCTTCGATGAGGTGCAGTAAACCGATAAGTTGCGCCAATGTATCGAAGCTACCTTCTATCCAATCCTTGTTCATCTTATGTTTATTGCGTTGCCGTCTATGAGAAGCTTTCCTCTTTCTTTGATGAGTCTAAGCACCCAAGTTGGTTCATATTGTTCAATGAGAGTGCCACGAATTTTGTTTTTCCGCGCAAAGTCAAATATCTTTTGCTTGTCGTAAGCGCAAACAATAAGTCTATTGTCGTGAATCAGTTGAAATGTTCTGTGTTTTTCCATGATTATCTTTGCGCAGCTTCGCGCCCTTTTTTAAATCCAAAATTGTAACCGCACCGATAAGACCTACAATCTAAAGGTGATAGCGGACAAGGTGGGGTAAGAGGGCAAAGTGCTGTTTGTCCTTTCACATCTCGCCATCCCTCGCAGTAACCGTCGTTAAACCCATCGCAATAAGTGAGGGTAAGTAATAGTATTAGTGTTTTCATACCCCTACAAAAGTAAACAATTTATTTTGTACTCGTCGAAAAGATTTTGTAATTCTCTTTCGGTTAGTAGTTCTCCGCCCACGATTTTGTAGCTAACTTTATCTAAGTTGTCAAATATCATAAGCTTTTCGGGTAGGTTGCGCAGTTTCGCGGCGACTACCGTTTTCCCATCTGTTGCTATTACTTGCATATTACTTCTCCTTTGTTGTTTATAACTATGTAATGCCCCGAAATGGGGTGAACCGAAGTTTCAATATCTACTTCTTTTGGAAAACCTAAGTGCCAACCCTCCTCAATAAAAGAGCGTGGTACTTTAGGGTATCTGTTGTCAAAATTTGTGGCGATTGTTTCGTCGCCCCTAACAAGGCTTATTCGCCCGTCTTGTACTTCTACTGTTGTTGTCATCGTTGTTGTTTTTGTGCGCAATTAACAAACCCTTGCTTTAATAGCTCATTTATAAAAGCATTTAGTTTTATCCTATTCTTGAAGCAAGCAATATCAAAGAAGTCGCTCCCATCCTTGTGTTTCTTTTCTCCGTCATAGTAAGAAACTAAATACTTTACCTTTCCCACGCTGTGTTTTAAATTAAATCTCTTCATTTCATTTTTGTTTTTGTGCGCAAACGCGCTGTTATTGGCTGCTTTTAGTTAACATAGCTGCCGTTAGCAAACATTATAGTTGCTTAACGTCATATACCATTCCATCCAATCCGTAATCACAAGTCCATCCTTTTTGCTCTAATTCTTTTTGTATTCTATTGCACTCTGCATATAAATCTTTGTTATCATCCCAACTATCCACTATGTTTTTTACGTCTTGTGGTAAGTTTTCATATTCTTCTGCTGTCATAATTAAACGATTTGCTAACAAGGTATATAAGCCATACCCTATTAAGGTTATTGTTTAATTTTAAAGTTTGTGATTAGGTACGGCTTATATACCCAACCGTTATGGGCAAGTGTGCCGAAGCACACCCACCCGATAACAATTACTTCTTTTTGGGTCTTTTTTCGGGTACTTTCTCAACAGGGTAGTAAATACCGCTTCTCTCATCTTTTTCCCATTTCCAATCAGAAGGTTTTGAAACTCCACTTGCATCGTGTTGTTTCTTTTTAGCAAAATTCCATGTTCTTAACATAAAAATTAGTATTAAACACCAGCCCATAACATCAAATATAAAACAGCAGGGATGTGGTGCTGAATCATACTGTGTACTACTATTCATCATTTGTGGTCGGCTAATAGGGTTTCGCACTTAATCCCTGCCGATTTTATATTTGTAGCCGTTATATGCAATTATCTTTAACTACATCAAGAATAACCCAATCGTGAACACCCTCTTTTTTAAACTCTTCCAACTCTCTTTCAGAGTCTAAGTAAAAGAAAATGTCATCATCATCTTCTTCTATATCTCCAATTTTTAGAATCATATCGTCTTGTATGTTTCCGTTATCTAACCATTTTATTGTTGCTATAAATCTCATTTTAACTAATTTTTAATCTATTAATAAAAAGCATATAACAATAGCTATATGCAAAACTCCGTTGCACTACGTTCAGCACATATCCCAACCGTTCGTTAAACAAAGTTAAAAATGATTTGCGGAATTACAAGTAAAAGTAAAAACGCGGCGGCGGCTAGTCCAATAGCCAAACCAAATTCTTTTCTTATTTCGTTGTTCATATTAGTTTGTTTTTCTTCGGCGAGCCATTCGTTTACCTCATCTTCAATAGCCCAATAGAACCGACTTTTATACAATCGTTGCGCATACTCCCAAGAAGAACAGCATTTTGCATCCCGTATTTCGTTAATGATTTCCGCGTCTGTCGTTCGATGCGTAAAAGTTTTGGTAGTTCCGTTTGTTTCTACCTCACAAGTAACAGTCCACGAGCCCTTGCCCGTGAAACTGTGTGAAAAATAAAGTTGTTTTTTCATTGTTGTTTGTTTAAAGGTTCAACGTCATAGACTTCTCCATCAAGTCCATAGTCGCAAGTATATCCGTTTTGCTCTAATTCTAATTTAATTCTTGCACACTCTTGGTACAAGTTTTTATTGTCATCCCAACTATCTACTATGTCTTTGATGTGTTGAGGTAGGCTTTCGTATTCGTTTTCTGTCATCTTGTTTATTTTTTGTTATTCAAATTTTAAGTTGTTAAAATGTTCGGGCGCACGTTGTAAATAACCCCGTCAAGCCCATAATTACAAGTAAAGCCAACTGAATTTAATTCTTTGGCTATTCGCGCACACTCTTTGTATGCGTCTTTCCCTTCGTTGAAACTATCAAGAATTACTTGTATGTTTCGCGGCAAATTATCGTATTCGTTCATATCAAATATACTTACTCTGACTTAAATTCACAATTCCAATCACTCATTAACTTTTCAAGCCTTTTTTTAGCTGAACCGAAAGTTTTTGAAGTGTGAATACAAGCACCATTAAAGTAAATTGAGAACCAATTAAATCTATCATTCCAAGTTATCCAACCAACCCTTAAGTCGTCAGATAAATTCCGCTCACACCATTGCTCATTGTCAAAGTGAAAGTCTTGTCCGTTTTTTAATTCTGTTTCCCGCATCATCTTATTGTTTGGTTTTTAACTACACTGAATCAATATCAAAGCACCCAAAATAGTTAACCACCTCGTCTGACTCTTCGATTATTTGCCTTAATTCGTTGATGGATACAACTTTAATGGGTGTCAAGCCGAATTTAATGTCGCTATCCATAGCTGTTATTTGTCGCAATTTATTAATTGCTGCTATCTTGCTGTCAAACCCATCGACTACCACATCCCACTTTCGATTAATTCCAACATGGTTGCCATTGTTACCTACTAAAACATAAAAAGGCTTTTTGAATAATAATTTTGTTTTCATAGTCTCTCTTTTTAAAAAGCGGGGTAGCCTTAGCCGCGCTCCGCTCAAACCTAAACTAACTCTTTATCTAACCAACCAAGCATTGTTCTGTAGGCTCTCTCATTAATCTTAGCCTCAGTCCCAAACATCAACCCGTAGTCAACATCTCTTGATGACGTGCTGTGATTGGTGTACCTAGTTACCCCGTTAAACAAAGCCCAAAGCGTTGAGCCTTGCTCGGCAATAGACGTTTCAATGTCTTGAGATAAAGCCATTACTTGATTCTTGCGTCTAGTACTAAGTTTGTCATTTGGTATGTCAAAGATATTACGCCCAAAGACAGTTTGCACAATCTCTCGAATGTTTTGGTTCTGTATTGATTTTGTTGATGCTTCTTCAAAGACTTGCATCTGCTTATCATCCTCTCGAATCATTCGACTAATAACTTGCACCGCCTCGTCAATACGTTGCTGCATAGAGGAGGTGTGTCTGAACTTTGACAGTTCTTTTTGCGCCATTTGGAACGTGTTTTTACAGCAAACAACTTGGTTACCCGTACCAAAGCCAACACTACCGCTACCGTCGTGAAAGTTGGTTACAGTTATGTATCGCTTAATGTCTGAGCGACCAATGTGTTCATCAGGTAGTTCAATCTGCATAAACACTGCCTTGCCATCCTTTAAAGAACCGCCTCCAATGTTACCAAAAGAACCCAACGTTTCACTGTTGTCCCAAGGGTGTTTGAACTTTGCCCCCTTATCAAACAACTCACCACCCGCGTCATATATAACGTGCGCCATGTCTTGGTTTTGCAGGAACTCATACTTGTTTCCTACAACCCCAAGTGCTTTGTTGTTGTCACTTCTTATCACCCCGTACTTGTCAGGAACTTCTATTCCGTCTACGGTTACCAATGGAGATTTTTTTACTGTCCAATTTAGACCAGTGTTCTCCAACACTTCAAATATTACTTCGTTTGTACTCATTTTGTTTAAATTTAAGTTTTGCCAAACATACAAAGCCCGTTTGACTTGGGCAAATTTTCTTTCTAGTTTTCGACAAACTGCACGTTGCCTATTCGTGTTACTGTGTCAAAGTTAAAGGAACGATAAGCTTTTTTGTGTACGTCGTACACCTTTTGCACTAACTCAGACTTTTTCATTGGTCGTGGGTTAGGCACTAAGTACTTCTTGACGCCAGTTCTGCAAAGCATTAACCGCGTAGTGCCGTCTTTTTTTGTGAACTCTACGCTGAAGAACTTGCCTTTTTTATCTTTTATTATTTCCTTTATCATGTGTTTTTTTACTGTGTTCATTTTGCGTATAAATTATGTTGGTTTAATTGATTTTCATTTTAGTTATCATTCCCGTTTCAATATTCACGTATTGGTTGCCGCCTCCCGTAAAATCTTTTTCGTCTTTGGCTGTTCGATATAGCATTTGCCCAAAGTTAAAGTGCCTTACGTCGGATATGCTGAAGTAATAGCACTCGTTGTCCTTTGTTCTAAAGAACCCACTTAAATAGTAGTGTCCTTTGTTGAACTTTGAAATATTTGCGCCCACCTTATCTAGTTCCTTCTGAAAATCATTCTTAAACTTTGTCCCGAAAGATTTGAAGCTTCTAGACGTTTGACCGCCCCAATCTTCAACCTTGTTTACTTCTGTATGTAATCTATTCATAAGTCCCAATTATTTTACCACCCTTTCTTAGGATTAAATCCACCCAATTAGAGTAGTGTTGTTCATTATTAAATTGTTTCTTGTAGTCGGTATACTTACCCGACTGCCAACTCACTGTTATTGTTAACTTCATCTTTTAGTTTATTTACGTTCACTACAAAGCCGCCGTCAACCGCCTCAATTCTGTCCGCGTTTGAACCTTTGAACCTTAAACCTAGCACATAGGCTCCGCGTTTGTCAAGCATAATATCGTCAGCCTTGTCACCGTCAACTATTGTATACCCAAGGTATTCACTCGGCAGCGGCTCACCTTTCTTTGTGGAAAACACTACAGATATTGGTGCGCCAATCGTTAAAGCCTCAATAGCTTCGTTTTCGTTTGTTTCAGACCTACTAAACGTTAGCCTGTAGTTAGTGCCAGTGTATCGCTTAACCCGCGTTAATACCTTTGTGTAGTCGTAGAACGTCAAGTTAGGCAAAGACTCAAGAACGTCAACTTTATGGTGTAGGTCAATTAACTTTATAAAGTCAACGTCGCTCGTCCCGTTAAGCCTTACCGCAAATTTACCCTTGTTGTTAAGTTTTACCAGTTCGTCAAGTAGTTGCTTTGTAAACTTTCGTTTGTCACTCACAAAGTAGTTAGCTTTGTTTATTCTAGCTTGTTTAACGTTGCTAAATTTACCGCGCCCTGAGTTATACAGACAAGCTGCAGCGCATCCGTTACTTGCTTTTGGGCAAAGGTTTGTCCCTCGTTCGTTTTGATTGAACGGGGCGATATACATTATTGCCGTGTTGCGTTTATTTTTAGACGTTTTCGCGTTCGTCTTTCCACTTGCTAGTAAGTTCATATTGCTTATGCTAAATTGTTTATTTGTTTTAATTGATTCGCGCTCCTTCGCGCAGTTGCCGCGTACGTCTTAAAACGTCAAAGGAGCAAGCTTGTAACATACTTTCGTTTATATCCCGTTACAATAGGGACAAAGAATATGTAGCCTTCTTTGTCAGTAGCTTTTTATGCAGTCCAGCGGTCTGCAAAGTTTTGTGTGTGCTCGACTAGTAATTCAATAGCTGTTTGAACCTTTTTATTGTTAAGGTTGTCAGCCACGAATTTACCAAAGTTGGCAACCTCAAAACTTGCGCTCGTTTCGTCGTCGACACAAATAATTTCAAAATTTGCGCTTTGACTTAATTTAACGCGGGCGCGGCTTAAACCTTTTACGCCCAATTTTGACAACTTGTTGACCGTGTTAATTGTTGACTTAGCAAAGTCGGCAATTTCAACAGCAATATCAAACCCAGAGTCGGCGTTAAATTGTCCTTTCGCGCTAAAAGTTTGCGCACCCTTTGAATTAACCTGAGTAATTTTTACTTGGAATAACATAATATATTGTTTTAGTGTTTGTCTTGAGCGCTGTGTAAAGCCTAAACCACCAAAGGTAGCCAAATCGTCAAATTTTGCGACAAGGTCCGTTTTTAAGGTGTGGTCACCACCTGTGTATGTAGT
>Ga0099846_1001392_pt1 | contig 10016 bp, 6 predicted proteins | sample CB_VirMetaG_FD_78180 | JGI IMG/M metagenome (GOLD analysis project Ga0099846, IMG submission 78180) | Freshwater to marine saline gradient viral communities from Chesapeake Bay - CB_1504_1 Viral MetaG | ecosystem: Environmental > Aquatic > Marine > Coastal | place: USA: Chesapeake Bay | collected... | reverse complement strand
TTTATATCAAATACTAAAACGCTAAGTTTAGCACAAGTTCAAGTTGAACAGGGAGCAAGTCCAACTGAGTTTGAGATTCGATCGCCAGGAGAAGAACTTGAATTAGCACAAAGATATTTTGAGAAGAGTTATTTCCCTCATGTATCGCCAGGAACAAATACATCTAGAGGCAACGGTGACGACAGTCCATATAGATCCCCAACTGCTTCACTATTCTCATCTGGGCCTGGTACTCAATCATCGTCTACAAATAGAGCGGCGTGTGATTTTGAATTAAGTATTCTCAAGAGAGCAAGGCCTCAAATCAGAGTATGGACTGTAGGTGGAACTGCAAATCAGGTAAATCAAGAAAACGACAGTTTTGGGGGATCAAATGCCACTGCTATAGTTTATGATGATGCTGGCTCCGATACATTTAATATAAAGGCTTCAAATCCTCAAGTTTCTTTCACGGGTATATCTCAAAGAAAATTTAGATCAGTTGTTTATACCACTAACGGAGGAGTCGGTATAAACAAAGGCATAGACTTTCTGTTCGAGTGGACGGCAGACGCAGAACTCTGATATACATAGACTAAAGGAGAATACTATTGGCTCAGAGTCATATAAAACTTACTGGTGGTATTGGTGATGGTAAAGTCATTCAGAACACCATCTCTCAAGTCAATCACGGTTTCAGTGTAGGACAAGCAATTCGTTACAACCGAATCGCTGCCACTGGAACTGGAACCAACAAGTATGAAGCCGCTCTTGCGGATTCTCCAGAGAACTCAGAAGTTGTCGGTATCGTCACACAGGTTCTGGGAGATAGTTCTTTCGTTCTCACATATGCAGGTGAAGTAGATATTACTTCGTTTGAAGGTGATTACGCATTGACTGACGACGATGTTTTCTTCCTTTCGGATGAAACGCCAGGACTTTTGACGAACACACCACCATCTGATGCTGGTAGCGTTATCAAACCAGTGTTGGTCAGAACCGATGGAACAAGAGCCATTGTAACAAACTATGTTGGAACCGTCATCGGTGGAACATCGACAGTTTCACTCAACGGTATTCAACCAGTCGGAACCATCGAACCATTCGCTGGCCTTGCTTCGAGCGTTCCAGAAACGTGGTCATTGTGCGATGGTGGGGCACTTTCCATTCAAGATTACCCCGACCTCTTCACACAAATCGGAAAAGCGTTCGGATACCAAATCAAGGTCGAAGGAACTTTTGAACCTGGTTCTTCTATCGGTGATGTTCAAGTTGGACACTATGTTGAGTTTAGAAATGGGAATAGTGTTGGTCTAAGCGGAAGAGTATCAGAAGTGCCAGGTGCTTACTTTGTTGTTGATGTCAACTACTTGGAAATTGTAAATGATGTTTATGTTCAACACAATGAAACTGCACCAAGTGGTCCAGGCTCAAATGTAGTGATTCCAACAAGCGTCCCAACTACTTTAAATTATTATGGTTCCATCGTCACTCCCGTGAACCAACCAGATCCACAAATAAAACTCACCAATATTACTCTAACTACCCTGAACTTTAGAAAACCAGACCTCAGAGGAAAGTTTGTTCTTGGTGCTGCTGATGCAAACACTGGAACCGCAATAGAAACTCCAAACGCTATCGTCAGAGGAGAGATTGGTGGACAATATGTTGCAACAACGGGTTCTGGCATAGGCGGAAACATCGCGACAATAGGTGATGGAGAATCTATTAGCACCATTCCACCATATCAAGGACTCAACTGGATTATCAAGACATCATCTCTTGGAAAGGCTGCTCTTCTTGATAACCTAACCGCAAACTTCAAATTGAGTGATCTTCTTGATGTCAACGCCCCTCCAGCGACTGCACAGTCTGGTCAGATTCTAATCTATGATGCCGCATCACCAATTGGTGAACGATATAGACCATACAGATTATTCTTGGACTTCCCAGAAGACGCTGGTAATGTTTTCCAAATTGATAATCTTGGAGATAAACCACTTATAAAGTTTGGTGATTCATCACTGACATCTGCTTTTGGTATCAACCTAGATGGCCTTGGGAATGAATCAAGTCCAGAATTTGCAATCACATCAAATACCAATAAAATTTTTACAGTTCGAGCAAGTGAGAACGACAATGGAATCATTGGTATAGGAGCATTACCATCATCGGGTGTAAATCTCACCATTGGAAACAAAGGTCTGAAGTTTTCTAGTGGAGATTCTCCCACTATAACGCGAGTAAAAACAACAATAGACAATGTAGGTTCCGATTCCGTATTGGTAACGGAACAGGGTATTCGAGAGGCGATTACAGCGGCTATTAATGCCATTCCAGATCCAGCCGATCCAACAGTAATAGAGTTATTGAGTACACTAACAAGCACCGCTACAAATAGTTCAAACGGAAGCCCACAGAGCAATAACATATCCGTTGGTCAACTATTCTATTGGAATACTAGTGGTACTTATACATTACCTTCCAGTGGCACATATTTTGTGGTTTATATGTACGGAGGATCGGGTGCCCGTTTTCGAGGTATTGGTATTTACAGTGGAGGGTCTTCGTTTGATCGGGAATTAAACGAAAGTGGATACTACTCAACAGGATTTGGTATAAGGTTATCATAAGGTTAAAATATGTCATCATCAGCAATCAATCTCAAAGGTGCAATCGGAAAAGACGCTCTTCGCAACCTCATCGCAAACCCCGCGTTTGATGAGTGGAGCAGAGGTCTTTCCTTTGACATTTCAGCGGCACAAGACACTATCAATCTGACGAACGGGCCAGATAACTGGTTCATTCGTTATTTCCCAGACGATGGAACCACAACTGATAATCTTATTCTCGAAAAGAAAAAGCACGACATCGGACAGACTCTCGTAGAGGGTAATCCCGTTTATTACACACGCATCAGAAACGGCAAAATTACAACTGGAACCGATGGCAACGAACAGATCACTCTGAGTCAAAGAATTCCAAATGTCCGTCTTCTTCAGGACGAGACTGTTTCGCTTTCGTTCTATGCAAGGGGTGGAACAAGTGGAATGAAACTCGGTGTTGGATTCCAGCAGGTCTTTGGAATTTCTGGTGATCCCGATGAGTTCGGAGATGCCGGAAATGCTTCCGACCCAGTGACTGTTCAGGGACAGCAGGTGAGTCTCGAAACAGAATGGGCACGACACAGACTTCGTTTCAACATTCCATCCATCACAGGAAAGTCCATCGGAACTAGTGGGTCGAACTACACCGAATTGAACTTCTTTGTTCAAGCGGGAGAAACAGCAGCAAAGACGACGTTCAGAAATCTTCCCGCTGCGGTTGCCTATGCGGGCGATACTCTTGATGTTGCGAATGTTCAGTTGGAGCGTGGTGTAGATACTTCTACGTTTGAGAACATTCAATACAGCAACACCTTTGCTGAAATGATCGGCGCACAAGTTACTGCGATTGCTGCGGGTCAGGTTACAAAGGCTGCTCCAAGTGCTTCAGACGCACTTGATATCAGCACATACGCTGACATCACTACTCTATCCCCTCAAGGCAATTCATTCTATATTACACTAAATGATCAAAACGATAGCAGCGGAAACAACATTCTCAAGTTCGGACAGTTCTATAATGCGGACATCGTGACAGATCCTATTTACATTGTTTCTCCATCATTGGCTGGTCATAGAGTGGCATCACCATCACAAGACATCGAATCTCTAGATGTTTTTGCAACTGTTGTTGATGGGGATAAAAGAGTATTGGAAATTACATCATTCAATGAATTAGATGGTGGCGACCAAAACATTGTCCTAAATATTTTTGCAATACAGTTGGGTGTCGCAGCAAATCTGTTTGCTGGTGCAATTGAATCTTCTGGGCCAGGAGCATCAGATTCTACTGGTGATGATGATGTGCCAGGTGCAGATGGTTCCGATATTGAAATTGATGATGGTAAAGGATGCTCAACATGCGAACCTCTATAATCTAAGGAAAACAAATGGGTAGCGAAGTAGGTTCAACAAGACGAAGAGACGACATTGGACTCATCCGCACCACGGCAAACATTTATGTTTCGCCTACTGGTAGCGATTCCAATAGTGGTGTATATTCTACATCTCCATTTAGAACCATTCAAAAAGCATTTAATTATCTGAAGAAGTTCTATATTCTCGAAGGCGGAGAAGTAATCATCAACCTTGCTGCTGGTGTTTATAGAATATCATCAGAACTTCTTATGGATCACCCCCAAGGTGAAAGAATCACCATCGCAGGTGCCGCTGGTGTAACCAAACAAGCAACCGCCATCACATCATACACAGATACAACTTCATACTCTGGTAAGGTCGGTGGTAAGACATACCAAAGTGTTCGACGCTCTCTGAATGAAGGACCAGTTCCAACAAGTGGCGAACGATTCGATATGACTATTCGTTACAATGGGGGTTCTGGTATTCCACAAACAACCTCCGCAATAGGAAAGTATATCATTGTTTCACCTCTTGATTCTTCCTATGAAGTTCAACTGAACAAGAACACCGCGTCACTTCTCAATGGTGTGTATGCAGACAACACAGACCCACAGAGATACACCGAAACAGAATCAACAATGCGTAGATTCTTTGCGTATGGTGGACATAGCATCAAAACAAATGCTGCCGACTTTGGAGTAAATCCAATCGTCGATAACAGAACAAGAAACAGAAACATCTATGATGGCGTAAACAACACCGTCACAAGCAGAGTTCATACGTTCTCCACTCCAGTCGGAACAAACATATACTCCAGCGGAAACAGTTCAGTTGATACAAGGTATGTCTCATCAGTGATTCAAGTAATCGGTGATGTCAATGCCATTCGTATTCGGAAGTCATCTCTGAATATTCGAGACGTTGCCATCGAAGCAAGAGACCCACTCACTTCTACAGCGTCACCCGTAACATCAAGCGGTATCGTAGTAGACGAACAATCGGTCCTTACTCTCAAGCAGGGTGTTGTTGTGAAAGGATTTGGTGTTGGAATCGAAGTGAAGAACAAGTCTCTTCTGAACCAAGAATCAACAACTGTCAATCAGTTCAATGCTCTTACCTACTGCAAAATAGGATTGCTTGTTTCCGATGGTTCTACTGCCGTTCTTACGGGTGTTGTAGCAAACGGATGCTGGGGAGATGGATTTGTTTTCAACAGTCAATCAATCGGTGACTTGAGTAGTTGCGTTGCTGTGGGTTGTGGAAGACACGGATTCCTTGCCACTCGTAATAGTAATCTGGTTGCGGTTCGATGTGTATCGGCATATAATATGCAGAATGTTGCCCAGAACTTCTCTTCCACCTCAGAAGGTGGATTTGGATTTGGATGTCGCCTGAACTCGAATCTCGAATGTGTAGGATGCTTATCTTTCCGAAACGGATATGGTTACTTTACAGACAAGAACTCTTCGCTCAATGTGTCTTCATCTGATAGCAAGGACAATGTAAATGCGGGCGTAAATGTCTCGGAATCATCAAACGCAGTCATTGGACCTTACTGCTATTCATACGCAGATACTCACGGTCAATATGTAACCGACTGTTCATTCGCCAAGACAATGTTCTCAGAGTTTCACTATTGTGGATTCGAGACACCATCGGGTGTCTCTGGTAGTGCTTTTACCACTGCCGCAGCGTCAAACCTAAACCTGTATAACGTAACAGTGGCAAACTATGCGAAGAATGCTATCGAAGCAATCTATAACTCTTTTGTTTCCACTGATACCTTGACAGTAACAGAGAACGCAAGCACACAAGGGGACAGTATCAACTGCACATATCAGTCAGTTGCTAGACTTGCTGGAACCTGCCTTGGAACCAAGGAGGTGGAGCAGTATTCTCTTCTCAACGGATATGTAGAACTCAACGGAGTCGAACTCGATGGAAACTGATAAAAGGATTCTCATTTACAACACCGAAACGGGAAAGTTGATTAAGAATCTTCCCTACTCGGAAAACAATCTTTTGACTCCGCTCGGTGAAAACGAGTCTATTTCTGTTGTTCCATCGGAAATCAAGTTGACTACTTTTGTTGATGATGGTGAAAGAATCGTCAATTCTACTGTAAATCGTTCATCATTCACACAAAAGAACAAATCACACGACATTCAAATCTCTGGACCAAATCGTTATAAGATTCCACAGAGAATCTCTCAGAGTTCAGAAACAGTAGGTAAGATTATCTTTGGTGGTCAGCACACATATGCTTCGTCTCTGAACGGAATGTATTATCCCGTAACTGGATATAATGGATACGAGTTCTTCAATGTTGGTTCTTTCTCCGATTTGAAACTCATCAGCGATGACCATTTCCAGATTCTCAACACCAATATTCCTACTCTAGATGGAATCTACAAGGTTAGTGGATATTCAGACAAGTCACTGAACGCATTGAAGGTTCTTGGAACCACCAGTGGTTCGAGTGGTTCATTTGCATATACCGCAACTGGAGACGGATTCCATATGATTCGTCTTCAGAAAACAGATGATTCGACATACGGACTGAGTGCTGCTGTCGATGGTTGTGGAATCTATCAGTATGGCGAGACCATCACACAAAGTAGATACGCAGTCAACAACACTGGAAATGTCAGCCATAACAGTTCTGTTTACAAGTTTGGTAGTTCTTCTGCCTACTTCCCAAACACAGGTGGGGGGACTGCACACCTTTATATTGATTATGAGGGTGACTTTACACCATACGAGTCTGCAAGTTCCGTATTCTTCAAACTTTCATTCTTCGTCAAGTTTGTTGAATCTGCTCCAGCGAGCGACGTATTCTTGGTTGGACAGAAGAACCCTGGCAACAGCGGCGTGTATTATCTCAAGTATGAAACATCACCAAAGTCTTTCGTGTTTGGATACTCAAGCACAGACACTGGTGGAGATATGGACAACTTACTCACTGGATTGATTCCTTCTCTAAACCTTCAGGATTGGAATCACATTCAAATTGAAGTTGCTCCATACAGAGAAGTGAGAATGTATGTCAATGGTTCTCTGTTAGCAACTCAAGCCATAACTGGTGCGGAAGAAGTCTTCTACTACAATGATGAGGCTCCATTTGTAATGGGTTGCGAAACAGATGGAACGAGTCCATTCTACGGATATCTCGACGGTGTTGAAATGGTATGGAGTCCATACGGAACAGATGGTGCTTTCTTGAGTGGTTTGACTGGAGCAACGATGGCTCTTGGAACAACCATCTCCGTTCCAACTGGTGGAAACACAGGCGCACAGTATCCAAGCGGTTGCTTGGTATTCAATATGAATGCTGTAAATGGATGTGAACTATTCACAGAAGATGCACATCCGATATTCAGAACAGAAGCAACAATTGTAAACTACGATGACGATAGAAGAATTGCACTCATCGCAAACTATGGAACTACTGTTGGAACTTTCTCGACAACTAAGGGATATGTTCACGGTTACAACGAAGGGTTGACAAACGGAATTGCTGGTGTCACAGGAAACAGCGAAGCAAATCATCCGTTCCTTAAAGCCATTATTGGTATAACTGCTCTTGGTGCAAACGTAGATAATGTCAAGAAAGTAATATTGGAACAGCAAGAAACGTATACACAGAGAGACTATTACTACAATTATATGAGTGGAAATAGTGGTGCGTGTGGTGACTTCTACAATCTGTTCGGTGTTTCGGGTGCATGTGCTGAATACGGAAGCAGAACCCTTACCTTCAGTCCAACTGATACCGAAGTTCAACGACTTACTAAGTATGTTCTCCAGACAGGAGTATCTGGTATTTCTCTTGCTTCGGGATATGTCTACTTCAATGATGCGGATGGAGTATCATTCGCGGTTGCTGAACAGTATCTCAATGCGTTCCTCGCAGACGTAAACATCTATCGGGAACCAAAAGAGAACACACTAGAAGCAGTTCGGAGTTCGATCGAAGCAGCAACAACCGTTGACAAACTTGCCACAACTGGAAGGAATCAAATAATAACTTCGATATGGACACCATATACGGATGTATCACTACCAAATAAGTCATGAAATTTTTGCAGGATGATAAAAAAGTAAATATAAACGGGAAGGAGTTCGACCTCGAACTCTTTCTTGCTGTTGAACCAGATTATGAAACAAAAGAAGGATGGCAAAGAGTATACCAGCCAGACAAGATTCATTTGTTCACAAACGGTAAGGTTTCAATAAAGCAACCACTCAAATGGGAAGACGGCGATCGCTACTTGACCCGCGTGAGTGATTTAATCTATTTGAAAGCATATCTAAATAGCGAGAACTAGACTCCTTCCTACATAATATAAAGGAGACTATTATGGCACTACCTCAGTCAAGACAAGAACTAAAAGAATACTGTCTTCGTAAGTTAGGTGCGCCTGTTATTGAAATCAACGTCGATGATTCCCAGTTAGAGGACCGCATCGACGACGCTCTTTCTCTATACGCAGAATATCACTTTGACGGTGTAGAGAAAAGATACTACAAGTATCAAGTCACACAAGAAGATATCGACAGAGCAACGAGTGATCCAAACGGCGGATATATCTCAACAAACGGAATCGACAGTAGCATCATCAGTGTCATTCGTCTCTTTCAGTTCTCGGAGAGTAGTGTCAATATGTTCGATGTTCGATACCAAATGGCACTGAACGACTTTTACGGAATTCGCACAGGTCTTGGTAGCATTAGCAACTATGACATCACCAAGCGACACCTTTCGCTTCTACAACAGATGCTCGACCCCGAGAAGATGATTCGATTTACCAGAGTCACCAACAAATTGTATATTGATATGAATTGGGAAGAGGATGTCACCGCAGGTGAGTATCTCGTCTTTGAGTGCTACTCGGTAATTGACCCCGAAACATATACGGAAATCTACAAAGATAAGTTCCTACTCAAATATACAACAGAACTGTTCCGCTATCAGTGGGGTTCTAATCTCTCCAAGTATGATGGAATTCAGTTGCCTGGTGGTGTTCAGTTCAATGGTCGTCAGATAATGGATGATGCCAGAACACAGTTGGACAAACTAGAAGAAGAAATGTCTCTTCGATACGAACTTCCTCCAGATTTTATGGTAGGATAATATGGCAAAGAACAGTTACTTTAGGGATGTCAACTCGGAGCAGGACTTACTTCATGACCTGACCATCGAGACCATCAAGATACATGGTCGCGATATGGTTTACATTCCAAGAACCTTTGTCAAAGAAGATACTCTTTTCGGTGAAGATACCATCTCCAAGTTTGAGGGTGGTGTCGAGATTGAGATGTATATTCAGTCTATTGATGGGTTCGGTGGTGATGGCGACTTCATCACTAAGTTTGGTCTTGAGATTCGTGACACTGTTGAGTTGGTAGTATCCAAGAGAAGATTTGAGGAATCATTCGCACACGACTCGGAAATAACCCGACCGAGAGAGGGCGACCTTATCTATTTTCCTCTCTCCAAGGGTTTATTTGAAGTCAAGTTCGTAGAACACGAAAACCCATTCTATCAGATTGGCAAACTGTATACCTATAAACTATCTTGCGAACTCTTCAAGTATTCACACGAAGACCTCGACACTGGATTCTCGGAAGTCGATCAACTGGAAACCAGCGAAAATACTCTTGCTGTTGACTTGACACTTGGTTCTTTGGTTGGCGTTACCGCCGACTATTATGACGGTGAAACCATCTATCAAGGCGCTTCTCTTGCACTTGCAACAGCAACTGCCGTTGTTGTTGACTGGAATTCAACTACCAAGGTTCTTCGCATCGACCAAATCAAGGGAAGAACCAATCCAAGTACAGATGAGTTGATTCTTAACTCTGGTGCATTTGCTAGTGGACAAAATGTCATTGGCGTAGACTCAGGTGCTATATACACATTGTCGTCTTCTGCAAATACAGATTTGATAGTTGGAGAGGGCAAAGTATCAAAAATTAATATACTTGAACAAGTTTCATCTTCAAACGGAAAAAATGCTTCTGCCGCCATTTATATTAATGATACCAATATATCTGAATTTAGAATAAGAA
>Ga0099846_1001389_pt1 | contig 10027 bp, 23 predicted proteins | sample CB_VirMetaG_FD_78180 | JGI IMG/M metagenome (GOLD analysis project Ga0099846, IMG submission 78180) | Freshwater to marine saline gradient viral communities from Chesapeake Bay - CB_1504_1 Viral MetaG | ecosystem: Environmental > Aquatic > Marine > Coastal | place: USA: Chesapeake Bay... | reverse complement strand
TTGCTTCTGCTGGGGTCCGTAGTTAGGGGGCATCATGTCGGTGGTTGTCCCGCCCATTGCCATCTTCTTTTTAAGACACTTGCCTGCTGCCTTACACTTAGCAGGAGTAGGACATCCTTTACAAGGTTTGAAAGCTGCCATTGCTAGTTTCCTTTACTTGTTCCTAGATCCACCATTAGGCTTCATGGAAGCACCGCAGTTAGCCTTAGCCATACCACCTACGTTGTATTTCTTTGTCATACCGCCACCCATCATCTTCTTAGCAGGCTTTGCCTTACTCATGCCGCCTTTATTCATTTCCATAGAACTTCTGGAAAGACGATCAAGTTCTTTTTCAAGAGCACGGCGTTGAGCAGGCGTGTAGTCTGCTTCAACCTCTTCTAAGGTTCGTTTGCTCTTTGGTTTTTTATCAGCCTCTTTGGCTTTGTCTAATTGCTTTTGAAGCTCTCGTTTTTCTGCGGCAGTCAACTCGCCGAGATCATCGTACATGGAACTTGTTGCAGATTTGTCCATTTCTTTAACACGCTTAGGTCCAAGTCTGCGAAGCGTTTTGGTAAGTACATCTTTCTTTCCAGCCATTAGGAGATTCCTTTCTTAACTTTCTGGGATTTAGGGGGCATCTTCTTGCTTCCACCAGGGCCAGCCCATAATGCCTTGTCTGCCCAATATGCTGCCGACATCTTGCCCTTTTTGATGTTTGCAGCATGTCTTGCTTTGAAACTTGCTCTAGCCTCTGGACTGTAGTTATGCCCCATGGAAGCATCACCGAAGTGAATCAGCTTAACCTTATCGCCTTCCTTAGCCAGTACCATCTTCTTTTTCTCAGGACGGTCTGACTTTACAGGCTTATTGTAGCCAGGAAAAGTTTTGCCTCGGTATTCGATGCTCATTTCTTTTTAATTACCCCGCCCCTAGCTTTTCTTTGTCTAGCCATTTTGCTGATGTATTCAACATTTTCTTTGTAGTCTTTGGCTGTTTCTGCTTTGTTGAGCTTGTTATTCCTACGACTAAGCTCTAGCTCTGCAGACACTGTCTTGCTGTGAGTACCAATGCCTTTACGTCCACTATCCGCAGATGTCTTGCCTTTTTTCGCAGCCCATTCTTCGCCCTTTTCTCTAAGCTTTAGAAGATCTCTCTTAGACATACGGGACATAATTAGACTATCCATCTCTGCTTGAGCAGCAGCTTTGGATACACCAGGAGGACGGTTGTCAATTTGTTTCTTTGCCCATGCAGCCATCTTCTCAGTTACTGCTTTCTTTTCTTTTGCTGCAGCAGCAGGTGTTTCTGGCTTTGTGTCAGGCTTATTAAACTTATACCAAGAATCCCACCAATCTGCTTTTGTAGGATCGGTAGCACCTTTCTTTGATCGTGCTACTAGCTTTGATGCTATTTTGCCTACGCCCATGGTTATTTCCTCACTGTTGATTTTCTAGCTACAGGTTTCTTTGCAGCCACTGGCTTTTTAGCTACAGGTTTTTTAGCTGGCATGCCACCAACATTAAATTTGTCTTTTTTAACTTCGTCAGCTTTTCTTTCTTTTGCCCATTTTGAATAAGACTTTGTCGAAGCGGCAGACGATTTACCATCCGTGTCTCCTGGCAATGGATTTTTATTAAAAAATCTTCGGTCTAATTCTAATTGTGCAGTACTAGCCCTACGACCTTTTCCTTTTGCAATCTCTATCAGCTCTTTTTTAGACATACGGCCCATTTCAATGTAGTCCATTTCGTCTTTAATTTCTTTTGCTGAATAACCTTTAGGACGGTTTTTAACTTGCTTTGCCATCCAAGCAGCCATCTTTGACGGTAATTTAGCCATAACTATTTCCTTCCAGTAGATTTTCTAGCTATAGGTTTTTTACCCATACCGCCAACAGAGTATTTTTTAGCAGGCATTCCACCTTTTTTAAAGTTCTCTCCTGTGGCACGTTCATATTCATTTAAAATAGAATCACGCATATCATCAGAAGTCTGCAGTTTACGCTTGTTTGCGTTGATACGATTCTTAAGGGACTTGTCAGAAATCAAACCGGGAAATTTTTTCTGTCTATCTTTTAATTCTTTGACAGTTTCTTTGTTAGTAGCACGGCGCTTTAGCTCTTGCTTCGCATAGTTCTTTTCAGTAGGAGTACCACTTTTAGCTTTTTTTTCTAGCTCGTCTTTTTTTAGGCGTTCCATTTTACGTTGTACAGATGCCTCTTCAGCTACCTTTTTTGTATAGCCGCTTTTGTCTTTCTTTGCAAGATTCGAAACAAATTTACCAAGTGTTTTAGAAATGCCCATTTATTTTCTCCAGCCTTCTTTTCTCATAGCCGATTCTACGGCCCTTAATGGAAAAAGTTTTCCTGTTCGCTCCTGTAGTGCAGCACGAACAAAGAAAACATCCGAGTGGGGTACATGTACGTTGTCTAGGTAACCGCCCTGTAAAGCGGCATAGAAATCTTCTAGTACAGATTTATCACGTAGGTATACCGTTTTTTTACGAAAAGTCAAGATATTATTGTAATTACAAGAGAATAAACCAATCCTCCGATTGAAACACCTATGATAAGGATTGCTTCAAGAACTACAGAAAGGATTAGTACAAGTAGTACTCTGTCTGGGGTAGTCACTTAAGTGATATAGTTAAGGTGTATTAAAGTAGTGCTTACAGTTAAGTGATACAGTTAAAGTGTATTAAAGTGCATTTCATAATGTGGTATCTAAGTATATAGTTATATACTGTATTACATTATTTATAATCTTATTACTATATACTGTATTATAGTAAGTGTTATATTATAAGTATTATAGTAGTTAAGACCCTGCACACTTTCCCTAACCCCAAGTTATATGCAGTTTTCTGTATTTGTCAATACATTAGCTGTAATTTTAGCATAAATATTTCAGTCTGTCAAATCCATACCCGCAGATAAGTGTAGCCGCCCCACACTTTTAGGCGCATAAAAAAGTTATCCACAGACTTATCCACAACTTTTGGAAAATGTCAGTGTGACGATTCGCATGTGTAAGGCATGTTAGTGTGTACTAACATAGTAAAAATACCTGATCTGTGTATGAAGCTGTATACATATAACGCCCACCCCCCACCGGCCCACGCCCCTGGGGGCCTGCTGGCGCAGACGTATGCGTGTGCATATGCTCAGGCATAATGCGATCATGCGATAACGCATATGCGTGATATTTCCTACGGAAATCAATGACTTAACTTTACCAATAAACTGATGTTATATCAGTTTAAGGTGAAATTTTTTTGACGACTGGGGTAAATGTGACGGGGGTCACAAAGTGAAAGGGGCGGTGGACACTTTCTAAATCTTTGATTTAGCACGTTTACTGTCGAACCTTCGACACTTGCCAATATAATTGGCATAGTTCGTGCTTCCACCGAATCTGCCGAATCCTTCAGCCTTACACTCGCCACGCTTGCACGGAACTTCATGCGTGAGTCCTTCGGACTGTGTGTGAAGTTTGGCATGGCCTTTGCTGGGGCCAAAATCGGCTGGCCTACTCTTCTGGTGGTTTATAGAAAACTAATATTTTATCCCCTGAACTTCAGTGAAGGGGAAATAAAATATAGTTTTCTGTTTATAAACCACCTAGAAGGAGTCTGGAAAATGAAAATTTGGACACTGAAAATGCCGTTGTGGAAAGCTTACCTGTACAGGGCTTCAAAGAAGCCTGTGCCTTACGTCTTTGGCAAAGCCAAAAAGTAGTGTCGAACCTTCGACAGTTAATCACCCGTAGTTCATCACACAATCCTGAAAGGATACACACCATGAAATCGAACCTTGCAATCATCGCTGAAACTTCCATCGTTGCACCTAAGGCTTCAGAGAAGCCAGCACGGGCTAAAGCAACTACCGTTGCTCAGGGCATTAAGATTCCAGCCCTCGGCAAAAACACTGACCCTATCTTTTCCCGTCCCTTCGGGACTGACGGACACACCCTCGGTGAAGCCTTAGAACATCAGGCTTCGGTGTACAAGAAAATGGTCAAGGATCGCAAGTCCCAGCTTGAAAAGCTGAAGGGCATTGGCCTAGTCCTTCTGGAGCTACGCTCTGTGAGTGGCGCATCAGATAAAGACTACGGGAAGCTGGTCGCCAAAACAGCCCTTCGGATTATGAGCCGTCAGGATCGATCCGATGCCATGTGGCTAGCTGAAAACTGGAAGGATGTGCAAGCCTACATGAAGGAGATGGACATCTCCTCGGGTTCCGCATCTTACCTTCGTCAGAAGGTACGGAAAACTGCCAAGCCTAGTGTCGAACCTTCGACAGTAGAGTCAAAGACTGATGCGAAGCCTTCGGCTCCTGTGCAGTCTTCAGAGACACCTGACACTAAGCCTTCGGCTTCTGAGGCTAGTGTCGAAGCTTCGACAGTGGAAAGTAGCGAAGCTACTGTGTCTGTTGATGATGAGGAAAGCTTTGCTTTAAGCATGGCTGAGATTGCAAAGCAGTCTGGCCTTGACCTTAACAAGGTCATTCAGTCGCTGATGATGCTTGCCTAATCCTACTCACTCACAGGAAGCCTTCGGGCTTCCTTTTTTAGAGGAATTTTCCCATGGAAAATCAAATCCAAGTGCTTGTTTTTATCGGTATTCTCACACTTGCTAAAGTACTTATTCTTTTTTAATCACGGAGATATACGCATTATGCAAATCACACTCACCCGTACATCCACACCCACATCCACAAGCGTACCTACCCAGGCTTGCTGGTTCGCCTCCATACATAAGGTGGCACAGAGTGCTGGCCTTGAGGCTGGCATGAATGCCCTTCCTGAGCCTATGACAGTCTGCGAAGCTGACCTAATGGGTAACCCCATTGGTAGAAGCTGGACGGTCTCAGAGGGCGCTTGTGGCTTTGCATGGGTCACCTTTGCAGGTAATACGCCTTGGGGTAGGTGGGCTAAGGCGCAGGGCATTGCTTCCAAGGGCTACCCGAAGGGGCTACAGATTTGGGTGTCTGAGTTCAACCAGTCGGTTGATCGTAAGGAAGCCTATGCTCAGGCCTATGCCAAGGTACTGCGAGAGCATGGGATTGAGGCCTATGCACAGAGTAGGCTGGACTAGCAGTACTGTACGGAAATCCATTAGGGTTTCCCCTAGTGAAATCTAAGTCATTGATTTTGCTAGGGAAAGCCTTGATGCACTGCACCATGGCACGAATCTTTCCCCTATATATAGGAAGGGGCAAGTTTTTTACTGTCGAACATTCGTCACTAAACGGAGGCTATTATGGCTAGGATTTTCATGGACACAGATGCACCTAACACAGACGCATACAAGCGGTGGGCTATCTGCGGTGGGTGTGATGGCGAGGGCAAGCACTCGAAGGCCCTTGGCTGTATCTCAAGCGATCAGATGGACGAGTGGAGTCCAGAGGAAAAGCACGACTACTTCTCGGGCAAGTATGACAGCAGGTGTGAGGACTGTGGTGGCTCTGGCAAGGTTCGTGTACCTGATGCAGGTGCGCCCTTCTGGGTGCGTAGGATCTGGGTGTCTGAGCGTAGGTGGGCTGAAGCTGGTGCGAGTAACGCCAGAGAGTGGGCCTATGAGCGAAGGATGCTCAGTGGTGGGTATTAATTTTTGTCGTTAACTGAGGAGCAAGTGATTATGTCCATACAAAACCTTCGTGTTATCGAAGTCAAAATCCATGGCATGACAGGCTATCAGGTGCATGGGTTATACAGGCCCTGTAGTGATAGCTTTTGGGAACCTGTGGCTCATGCCGCAGTGTTCAAAGATCGCCCTAGGGCTGAAAGGTTTTTGGAAAAGTGCAAGAAGAAACCCTCGTGGGAGTATGACTGGGCACACTGGGGCAAACCTGCGGATTATGTTCGCAGTCTTGCAGATTATATTCAACGCTCTGTCGCTGTCTACAGTGTCCTTTAGCAACTTCATGCCAATAAGATTGGCATTTAAGTTGCCTTTAAAAGATCTGTGTGTGTATGTATAGGTTATATATTTTTATCCCTGAACCGAAGGTGAAGGGAATAAAAATAATAACCGTAACACATGAAGCTACTGTCGAATGTTCGACACTAAACTTGAGGAGTTAACATGGAAAACAAAGAACTGCAAGTCTTTTTAGACGATCTTGTAAGCGATCTAAAACACTTAGACAGTGAGGAGGTGACACGCTTTGACGAATGGCATGAGGTAGGTGATTTGGACATAAACGTCTGTGGCTCTTACTGGTCGAGCACTGCCCCTGAGAATGGCGTAGCAGTGTATGTATACGCTGGGCCTATCCCTGAAGCAGGTATGTTCCCGAACCCAACTGAAACTTTTACCTTGGAGATCAAGTAATGAAACTACTATCCATCGATTCCAACGCCAAGCTTGCCAAAACGAACAAGGTTGTAGGTGACAACCATCTGTATGCAGGGTTATCCCTTATGCCTGATGACATCCTATGCCCTGGTGCTAAGGCCGCTGGGTGTATGCCTAAGTGCCTGAAGATGTCTGGTCGAGGCCGGTTCTCTAACGTGTCCAAGGCTAGGACTGCCAAGTCTGCCATGTTCCACAACAACCCCATGCAGTTTAGGTACTGGCTGGTCAAAGACCTTGAGGCACTGGTGCGTAGGGCTACCAAGCATGGCAAGATCGCTAGGGTTCGCCTGAATGTGCTCTCAGACGTAGCATGGGAGAAGTACAAGGTTATCCGTGATGGCATTGAGTTTGACGGTGTGCCTCAGGCTTTCCCTGAGATCCAGTTCTATGACTACACCAAACGAGCCACTCGTGTAGGTAAGACACCTGCGAATTACAAGCTGACCTTCTCGTACTCTGGTGTAGGTACCTACCAGAATCAGGTGACCGAGGCCGAGTCTAGGAATGCCAATATGGCTGTGGTTTTCCTAGTCAAGAAGGGTGAGTCTTTGCCCCAGTTTTTCAGAGGCAAGCCCGTGATCGATGGTGATGAGCATGATGCCCGTTGGGATGATGCTCAGGGTGTGATCGTTGGCCTTCGGGCTAAAGGCCCAGCCATTGGTGACGACTCAGGCTTTGCCGTTGCCGCTTAATTTTACTGACCGAGGGAAGCAAAGCTTCCCCAGAACCTTCGACACTAAAGGAGTGATGCTATGCCTTACCGTACAGAAGCTCAGATCTACGAAGACTTGGGCAAGATTGAAGTGATCAGCAACCCACAGGTCAGGTTGTTCCTGACTGCCGATGACTGGCAGTTATATGAAGGCACAGGCTATGAAGGCCGTGACCGTGTGGCTGAAGTGCTGAACTGTGACATTGCCAAGGTGATCAATGACACCGATGGACAGAAGATGGACAGGTGTGCCAATGTGCTAGGTCAATGGTCACACTATGGTGCGGCTGACACCGAGGGTTATGATATGTTAGACACAATTTTCTCAACTGTCTTTGGAGGTAAATACTATGACTAAGTTCTTCTTGTTTTCCCTTGGCTTTGCCTGTTTCTTCATGGGTGCATTCATGCTCACCATGTGCATCATCACTGGTGAGACTGCGGTGCAGATCTGGGTAGGTGCAGGTCTGTTCACCCTTGCTGGATGCATTGGTGTAGGTAAGTTTCTTGACTGTCATGTATAGGAGAACACAAATGAACGACTATCCACCAGAGTATGACCAAGAGTATCTCGACAACAGTTTACTTGCCGAGGCTTTCCCAGATGCCAAGGGATTGGGTGATTTGTACAGACAGACCTATAAGTACACCGAATGTGGCCCTTGGTTGAGCGCACAAATTCAGTACATCAAGGTGATTGAATCCGATGGTTATGGTAGCGATATGCCTTACGAACAAGAGGTAATCGAATGGGTTCATTCTGATGACCTTTATAACCTTGGCACATGGGCAGACATGGATTCAAAGGGAATACTGGTTACTGCCCTCATGGTTGGCTCAATCGTTGAGGGTTGTGATTACGGGACAGGCAAGTATGAATTAGAAGTTAAGCACCTTGATGAAGAACCAGAAGGGTTTGCCGAGCGTTTTTACGAGGCCGTGGACGAGGTCAATGCCGAGGCCAGTTCCATTTGGAATGACACACATGGTTGCGAAACTTGCGCCCAGCATTGGAACAAAGACAGGCACAAATTCGATGGTGCTGATGGCGCAACCCCTGTGTGGAAAGATTGCTCAGAGTGTGGGGGTCTGGGTGTTTGTATCTGATTTTAATAAGGAGGATGTGATGCAGATACAGGTATTAATGCGTGTGGTATTCGGTTACGAGACTATATATCCTGTCTGTGAGAAGGCAAAACTCTTTGCCAAAATTGCAGGTAAGAAAACGCTAGGCCCTACTGTGCTGAGTTCGATCAAGGCACTGGGCTATGAGATCGAAGTAATCCCTTCCAAACTGGAGATACTATGAAAGAGTTCCTTGATTTTGTGGCGCAGTACAAGGCCAAGAAGATTGCCGAAGGTGCTGTGTTTATTGACAGCACTACGCCCCGTCCACCCCCTCCACCTAAGCCTAAGTTCACAGGCACCATGGAGGAGTACAAGGATATGCTTGCCAGCCATGACTGGTTCTATGGTATGTCCGATGACTTCAGGGTATGGAAGGCAGGGTCAGCAGTCGATTCGAGGATGCGTATGTACCAGTTCGCCCTTGACCCAGACTTCAAGATCTGGAACCAGTATGCCCCAGACTATTTCAAGTTCAGCAAGTAAGGAGAATGCCATGAACATAGAGGTGACCGTGACTGTGACCGTGGAAGCAGGTAAAGGCTGGAACTTCCGAGTCTTTGATGCACTGCGTCATGTAGGTAGTGAGATCTCCATGAACCCTGAGTATGTAGAGCAGAAGGGTGATGGCAATGACTTCACATTCGAGTATCAAGTTAAAGGCACAGGAGAATAGGTATGTGGTATGTAGCTACAAATACTCGCAACCCCTTGGCTAAGTTCAAGACCAAGAAGGAAGCGAAAGCATGGGGCCATGCGAACCTGCATGGAATTTACTTTGTATGGAAGGGGTAGCGCAATGAACTGGTACAACTTACACGATAGCTGGCGTTTGCTTAACCTCAAGCAAGCCAAAGCCTTCTGGTCGCATTATGTCTACATGAATGATGCAGGTACGATTGCTCTGGCTGATCACAGCATTCGCAATCTCAAAGACCCAGGCTCGACTGACGATGGCTTGCTGACATGGACGTATGACAAGCTGTCGATAGCCAACAAGAAGGGCAACCCGTTGGTCTATGTGCCTGTCTACATGAAGGACAGACGCACCTCCAGTGTGGTGACCTGCTTTGCCACAGCAGTGGTGATGGCACAGGCTAGTGGTGTGCAAGTGCACGAGATCCTACCCGAACTTGCCTTGACAGAGGAGGAGATAGCATGAACAAACCCTTGTATCTTTTCGAGCAGGACATCGATCATGTCGAGGCATTGCTAGAAGAGTATCACCCTGCCGAAGTCGCCAGACTTGCAGACTTAACCGAGCCTTATGCACATAAGATTGTGCATTACATCTACACCCAACGCTGGAAGCTGACTGGCTGGGAACCCGAGTACTTAGACCGCAATCACTGGGGTATCTTCAGCAAGGGCACTGAGTATATCAATGAGGACGGAGAGTACCTGTGCTTTGAAACAGAGGCACAGGCACGGGACTACATTAACGAGAGACTTAAGGAGATAGCATGAGCATGAACAGGAATAATTCAAGGGAGCACATTGAAGTTATATGGGATGCCCTTTATGCCTACCGTGAAGACCTTATACCAGAGGGTGACCCGCAGTACGATGAAATATGGAGTGATGTATGCACTGCAATGGCATGGATTCAAGAAGACCTAGGTGTAGAAGAGGAGGTTGACACATGAGCAAGCTAAAAGAACTGGAAGCGCAGACCAAGACACAGGACCAGCGTATTCTAAATAAAGAAGAGGCACTCTTTAATTGCATGATTCTTGCCGATGGCATTGTGACCATGCTGGAGAGCAAGGACTATAACGCTGAAGCTAATGTCACTGCACTTGCCGCAGGCATTCGGGCAATTGCTAATGAATCACTTACTTTTTAAGGACC
>Ga0099846_1001386_pt1 | contig 10042 bp, 10 predicted proteins | sample CB_VirMetaG_FD_78180 | JGI IMG/M metagenome (GOLD analysis project Ga0099846, IMG submission 78180) | Freshwater to marine saline gradient viral communities from Chesapeake Bay - CB_1504_1 Viral MetaG | ecosystem: Environmental > Aquatic > Marine > Coastal | place: USA: Chesapeake Bay... | reverse complement strand
GACCCTGATCACATTCTGCGCGAATGTGCCGGGGTTGTATGTGTTGCGGGACATCTTTTCGTCTTCGGCTGCCCGCATCATAGCCATGATCTGCTGATCGTTGAGGTAACCCGCTCCCATGCCAGACATGGTTCCGGGCATCACATAGCGGACGTTGCCGGAGTTCATTCCGCCACCTGTTCCGACACCTGTTCCGTACATAGAGGCGTTCTGCTGATCTTGCTCAAGACGAGACTGGTGGCCAGAGAGGAGTTCGGCCAGCTTGGCGAGTTCGTCTTCGGCGTTGAAGACGTCGAAGTTGTTCACGTCGCCGCGAAGGGATGCCATCTGCTCGCGGATCGGGTCAAGGTCATCAACGCTGCGGTATGCGCCGTCTTGAACGGTGCCAAGGAGCGTCTCGGCCATGGAGTTGATCTCGTTGCGGCGAGAGGAGCGCTGGTCGTAGCGACCTTCAATGGCCTGCATGTACTGGTCAAGCTGGTCTTGTAGGTCCGGTGCGCGGCCCCCTCGGTATCCCGTGAGCTGGTCTTCCACTTCGCGCAAGCGGTTGCGGCGGGTGTCGAGGCCAGTGATGTCGGAGAGCTCGATGGCGTCGATACCGGAGCCGAGGTCGGAGAGGCGGGTAGAGAAGCCGTTCATCTTCTGCTCGCGGCGGTCACGCAAGGCTTGCAGCGCTTGTTGCTGCGCACTGATGTCGTCACCACGGGCGAGTTCGTTCAACTTTGTGTCCCAGAGATCAAACGATGTGGCGTCTTGGATGCCGCCTGTCATGATTGTGCGTGACAGGTTGTCGAGGTTTGTCCTGCGGGAAGCATCCATGGAGTTGTAGTTGGCCAAGAACGAGTTGATCGCGCTGTCGGCGGACCCCGCCATGACAAACTCGTCTGAGAAGTCGAAGTCCAACTCAGACTGGAAACCATAGGCTTGGCTTTCCAAGTCTTGGAGTTGAGCGCGGAGCGCTTGTGCGCCAGCCTTGTCCCAAGGGTCCAGTTCTTGAAGCTGATTGCGAACCTGCTGGGCCTGCTGGATGATTTTCTGCTCGAAGCCTGAAATCTTCTGCGTCTCTGCGTTGTTGAGAGCGTAGACGTTCTCGATGGCAGGGTTCAGCGTGTCGTTGATCTGGCCATAGATGCTGTCAAAACCGCCAAGTTGATCGAGGATCGGGTTGTCGTATCCACGAAGCTGGTTCTGCATGTCGGCCAGCAGGAATTTGAGTTGGTCTGCTTGTGCTGTGTCAGCAGCGCCGAGGCCGCTGGCGGCTTGGAGGTAATCTTGCAGGGCGTTGTTCGCGCTTCCGTAGAAGTCTTCATAGTCATCCTCAAGCGCATAGCGTTCATCAGAGTTCATGAAGATGTCGCGGATTTCATCTATGCTCTTGCCACTGTTGCGCCAAAAGTCTGAACCCTCTCCGTCAGGGCGACGTCCAAAGGTTTCTTGGTAAAGCTCAGAGGCCGTGTCGCGCCAATCGCTGTCGGACATTTTAAGGTTTGGGTTCAGGCCAACGCGGGCAGCCTCGGTCACATTGTTGACGATGTTGTCCCACGTCGTGTTGCCTGCGGCCAGATTGTTGGCGAAGAACTCGAAGCCAGCATCATCGACAGGCCGCTTCCACGTGTTTTGGTAAAGCTCTTCGAATTGATCGCGGTACTGGTTGATGTCTGGGGTTGCTGGAGCCTGCTGCTGCTGCTGCGCTTGAGGGGTTCCCGTGCGCTCAAGGTTGAGACCTTGGAGTTGCCCCTGCTTCCACTGGTTGCGCTCTGCTGTACCCCAGTTCGACATCGCATCGTGACCAGCCATGGTCTGCTCAAGACGTGCGTCTTCGGCGACATACGTGTTGATGTCGTTCTGCGTCCAGTTGTCGTTGTTGATCTTGTCTTGATAGAAGTTCACCTCGCCTGCGCCAGCGGGGCGATTGAAAGAACTGATGAAGGCATTGTCCAGATTTACGCGGAAGTCATTTGGCGGGGCTTGCCATGAATTTTGCACAGGCGTTGGTGCGGGAGGGGCGACGTAGCTGCTAAAGCTGGAAGCCGCTGGCTTGACCGCACTGGGGCCAATACCCTGACGTCCGAAGTCGGCCACGATGTTTTTCTGCATCGTGTCCCAATCTGCTCCATTGGCAAGGTGGTTGGAGTAGAAATCCAAGCCTTCTGGATCAACATCCCTGCCCGCTGTGCTTTGGTACAGCTTGTCAAGCTGTGCCTTGAATGGGTTTGCTTTGGAGGACTGCGATGTGAAGGACGAGAAGGCCATGGAGTGGGTTCCTTATGACGACAGGACTGAGCAGGCCAAGACGACCTCAAGGTTCGCGGATGCAGCGTTGCTGGTGACTGCAAATTGGATCATCGCAGATGAGGCCGAGGCGTCGATCTCGATGGGTGTCCCCAGCGTGACTTCGTTGGGGACAGATGATGCTGTGTAGACGGTGCCGTAGGTGACCCCGTTGACGCTGACTTGTACGTTGCATGTACCAGCCGATGTGCGGATGGCGAGACCTTGGATACGCAGCTTCTGTTTGTAGATGCGCTTGATGTCGTAGGTCTGGTCAGCGGGGGTTGTGACTTCCAAGAAGAGTGACTGTGAAGACAGGACTTCTGGAAGCTGCGCCGTGGGAAGACGGGCGTTACCGTCTAGGGTGGCGATGCCGGATGCCGCACCTTTTTCTGTCTTGGGAATAACAGAGGAGAGGTCTACGGCTGCAAACTCAAGCGCTGTGCCTGTGCCGTTGACCCTGAGGACTTGGTTGGCATTGGCGGCGGTGAAGGTTGGCAGGGAGCTTTCGGGAGATGTGCGGAGCCACTGGGTGCCGTCGTAGTATTTGAGTTCGTTGGGTGACGTTGAGGTGTCGTGCCAGAGATTGCCTGTGGCGGGGGAGACAGGTGCTGTGCCTGCAACGGTGAGTTTGGCAGACGCAGCGAGGTCTGTGGCGAGGTTGGCCACTGAGGCTTGGGAGATTGCCCCCGACGCGATGCCGATCTTGTTGAGCAGAATGAGGCCAGTGGCGGTGTCCACGAAGTCGGCTTCGGTCATGATGCCGGATAGGGTGGTGGCTGAGACGTCGTTGCTTTCGATGACTGTCAGCAGGTTGCCCGCCGTGGTGGCAGACGTGAGGGTGATCGTGTTGGACGCTGGGCTTGTCGTGTAGTCGTAGGAACCGCCTTCGCGTTGAAGGATGCCGTTGAAGTAGACGGTCAGAGTATCGTCTTCGTCGTGGACGTAGGCGAAAACCGCCTGAGCATCCGCTGTGGTGAAGTCCGTGCGGACGTATCCGTTGTCAACGGCGTTGCGGATTTTCAGAAGCGTGACGACTTCGCCGCCAGCCATGGCTGATGTGAAGGTCACGGTGCCTGTGGACTGGTCTTTTTCGTAATCCGCGCTGCCACCTCCGGTCTGGAGGACACCATCAAGGTACACGAGGAGTTCATCCGTCGTGGCAAAGACGTAATTGAACACTGTCTGTGCGGCTGTGGCTGTTACGTCTGTGCGGCCATAGTAGATCGGCTGGTTCAGAGAGCCGATGTCCACTCCGGGTTCGCCGCGCAGGTCTTCCGGGCTTGCGATGACAACCCATCCAGCACTGTCGTCGGCGTATTCGCCGATGCGGTACTCAAGATTGCCCGCAAGGGATCGCTGGAACTCCACGGGGCCATCGAAGTTGCCGTCGGTGTCAAAGAGTTTGGCGAGAAGTTCGCCAATGGTCTTGTTTCCGAGTTCTGCCGTGTTGAGATACCGGATCATGTTCTCAAATTCGGTAGAGATGTTACCGGAAGAACCGTAGTTCTGTGGGAATTGTTGACGGATGCGAGCCATTAGGAGCCTACCCTTACTTTGACGGCGAAGCCGTTGATGCGAATGAGGCCCAGACTTTCTATGACGCGGAACCTATACTGCGCTGCGCGGTATCGGTGCTGCCAAAGGCGCTCGTATTGGGCGGAAAGTGGCACGTCTTCGAAGGAGTTGTCGTGCGGGTTGTCGTTAATTTCAAAGCGCATTGAGCCGAGGATGCGACCCTTGTCGTCTTGTGCGTCCATCTCGATGATGCCAGTGCCGGATGCTTGGAAAATGATGCTGTGTGTCTGCTTCTCTTCGGTGAGCGAGCCGTGCCAGAGGAAGGGTGTGACGATATAGGCTTCCGGGTAGATGCCGTCTTCGTCTGTACTCTCGTCCGTGAGACATGTGTAGACGCCAGCGGAGGTGCCGAAGGCGAGTTCGCCGCCAAGGAAGTCTGCGCAGCGGGCATTGAGGAAGGATGAGGTGGAGAACTTGGGCATGCTGTCTTCGCCAAGTTCGGGGTTCATCGTGAGCGTGAGGCAGCGAGAGAGTGTGCCTCCGGGCTGGGGGAAAAAGATGTGATACTGTGCGCGATCTTGGTCGAAGACCGCAGAGATGGACTTGGGGTCTTCGACGCTATTGATCAGTTCGCGGTACAGCAGGTCTACCTTGTCGGAGAGGGTGTAGCTGGACACAAGGATACCATTCTGTTCCGAGCGCTTTACACTGTGGACGCCAGAGCGTGAGCAGAACAGAAGGTCTGTCCCCGCTGATGCTACGGTGTTGTGGGATACGCAGCCCACTCTGATGTTCGCAGCTTCGTCGATCTGCCATTGGTCAATGTCCGGGTCAATTCTGTAAATGAGGGCGCGGTCTTCTGTGAAGATCACGAGACGGTTCTGTTCAAAGCCAGCGATGGCCGTGATGCGGTCAGCGGTGCCAATCAGGTTGCCCACGTCGATGATACCTGCGCGGAGGACGCTCTCGCTATCGTCAGGCTCGTCGTCTGGGAAGATGTCCGCGTTGTCTACGCGGGAGAAGTGGACCTCTGTTTCTTGGCCAGCGATGCCTGCGACGGCCAGACGGCGGGCGATGGACGTGATGTAGCTGGGTCTGGCGATGGACATGGCGGGCGAGGTGATCTCCGAATAGCCAGAGCCGTCGTAGCTTCTGATCTTCACACCGCGACAGGCGAAATACACACGGCGGGCGAAGACCGTGGATGTGACGATGCTGTTCAGAGGGTACACAGAGGCCAGTGAGTGGCCGCGACTGGAGGTGAGGGACTGGCCTGCGCCGTCCTGTTCGGTGAAGACGGTTTCTCCGGGAGAGAAGAACCGGACATGGGAGACGGGCAGGTTGGAGCCTGCTTCAAATTTGACGCCGGGATCGCGCACGATCTGCCCGCGCCAGTCACAGGTGGCGTTGAGCAGGGTGGTGAGGTGCTGGTTGTTGCCCGTCTCTAGGGACGTGATGTCCCGTGAACTGTCGAGGCCCATGAAGTTCTCATAGGCCCAAGACTTGGTTCTGGGAGCAGGGTCTGTCTTGAAGCCTGCCATTTATGACGTCCTGCCGTTGGTCTTGTTGGTGGTCACGCCGAGAGAGTTGCGCGGGCTGGTGCCGTTATCGACGATGCGCATCTGGATCGGTGTGTTGCCGTTGAGGCGGTTCCACAGCGTGGTGTTCATGCGCCGATAGTACATCGGCACAAGAGACTGGGCGCGAGGGCTTTCCTGCTGGGCCGCAAAGTAGGCCAGCATGCCGGAAACCATGACGATGTCAGGGACAGGACGCACGTCTTGGAGGGACGTGAAGTAGTCGATGTCTGATCCGTCATGGTAGGCGTGGGCGCGGACGTCCTCGACGACCTCGTTGGCAAATTCGATGAACATCAAGGCGAGGTCGCCGTCGATGGTGCCGGGGTTCATCTCTCCGTAACGACGGGCCACTTGGAAAATGAGAGTTTCCAGCGTCGAGCCTGTGTCTAGGAGGTGCGGGTTGGTCTCACTCTTGGCCATGTGGTGTCCTTACTTGGCGTCTTTTGGGATGGCCTTGGCCACGACGCGGCTGGAACGGAAGAAATGGTTCTGTTCGAAACGCTCGACTTGGTCTTCCGGCACTTCCCATTCCAGACGGCCATTGGAGAAGTTGCGGATCGGGCGGATACCGCAGACGTCGAAGCCGTAAGGCTCTTTATCGCGGCTTTCGTACCAGACGACCTTGGGAGCAGGGGGTGCTTTGGGTTCGGCCTTGAACTGTGTCTTGGCAGAGCCTGTGGGTTCCGGTGTGTCGGTGGTGGTTTTGGATGCAGCCTTGGCCATCGCGTTTCTCCATGGGTGAATAAAAAAGGGGCGCTTCACAGCGCCCCTGTAGTTTGACCATTTACAAGGACATGGTCGTCCTCAGGTAGAGGATTAGGATGCAGTCCGTGTGGACCAACCCTTGACGTAGGTGTGGACCTTGTCCTGCGTGAGTTCCAGACCACACTCGGTCAGGTACTCGTGCTTGACGCTGTCTTCACCATTGTTCTGGCGGTTCTCAAGAAGCTGCGTGTCGCGGCCTTCCAGATAACGGTAGTTCAGGTATGGGAAATCAACGATCACCATGGCCTGCTTCATGCCCGGAACCTGACGGAACTGGGGGTGAAGGTGAACCATCAGGTCGCCAGCAAAGGTTTTGTAGCGCGTCAGGTTTACACCGTATGCGCCGTCCATCTTGTCTGGTGCCCAGCGGTCTTTACCGATCTGCTGGAGTTGGTTTGCCACTGTCTCGCCGACGAAGGCGATCTTCTGGCTGGAGCCGTACTTGAAGACGGAAGAGATGAGCAGGTCATCAAAGCCTTCTTCGGTCATCTCGCCTGCTGCTGTGCCGCCGTATGTGGCGTAGTCCGTCTGGACGTCCACGACGTTGGTCAGGGAGTTGATCAGGCCGCCAGTGAAGCGGGTCGGCTGGTTGGTGGAACCGTCAGCCTCGTGCTTCATGCCAAAGAACATCGCACGTTCCATGTCGCTCATGTGCAGTTTGAGCGCCTTGGTCTTGCTTTCCTCTTCCTTGTTGCCAGTCCGCAGGTGGGTGGAGTTCAGAGTGTTGGTGACACTGAACGCTGTGCGGAAAATCTGGCAGTAGTTGGAGGCTACTGTGGCGTCGAAGGAGATGGCGGTTGGAGTTGAGCCACCTTCCTTTGCGGCGAAGCCTGCGATGAACAGGTCATCGTTGTCCGTGATCGAGTAGGCCGTGCCACCGATGTTACGTGTGACAGTCAATGTGGTCGCCGACGTGTCGGCTGTGACGTGCATGACTTCGCCTGTGTTGGCGTTCACGATGATGGAGCCAGCAATGGCGAACTTGTTGTCATCGGAAGCGTCGATGACCAGTGCGGTGACGGCGGTGTTGTAGCCAGCGCCGAAGTTGATCTTCATGACACGGTCAGGAAGCTCATCGCGGAAGTTCTTGTACTCTGGATCGTCTGTGCTTTCAGACGAACCCATCGCAAGCATTGCGTTGAGGGGCGCGTTACCGTTTGGCTCAAGGAGCGTGAACAGTTCGCGGTAGTTCTTGGGGCGGAAGTCGGTGTTGAACTCACCTGATCCGCGCATACCTTGGATTGCTGCGGGCATAATCGTTCTCCGAATGGGAGTTGAAGGGAGGGTGTGAGTGGAGCGCGGAAATCCTTCACGCTACCGAATGGTGAGACCGACTGGGCCGTGGCGCAATCTTGGTGTCTTGCAGGGGAGAATAGGGTGGGAGAAAAAGGTTTTCGTCCCTAAATGTTTTGACCCTTCATGAAGTCTGTAATCTGCCATCCCGCATAGCCAGAGGTTGCGCCGTTGAAGATGCAGGTCATGGGGCCTTGTGTTCCCGTGAGGGTCCAAGAGCCAGTGGTTGGGTTGACCCAGAGGATGACCGTGAAGGTGTTGCCGTTGGCGTCTGTGATGACCTTCTGTTCCTTGATGGTCTCGCTGTAGCGGCCAATGGCGTCGAGGATTTGGAGGGACAGGGCGCACTTGACAGGTGTCTGTGCGACGGCTGGCCTGACGATGAGGGTGGAGATGATCAGGGTGATGCCCAAGAGCGTGAAGGTGATCCAGCGGTGCCGCATGTGTCGTCTCCTGTGTTGGGGGGTGATCGGCCAGTGGGAGGAGGTTGCCGATCACCCGACATGCGCTACCGAGGGGACGAAAGCGCATGTGTTGGTTACATGCCCTTCTTGTCCATGGCGGACTGGGCAAATGCTTCGAAGGCTGCGTCACCGCCGCCCGCACCACCCGGTGCGCCGGATGCAGGGGTCGCACCCATGGAGCCAGTGTAGGCTTGGCGACGCTGCGCGATCTGGCGCATGCGCTCCATCTCTGGGGAGTTCATGTTGTTCTTGAAGTCCTGCATGACCTTGATGGTCAGGCCCGGATCGACGAAGTCTTCGAGGGTGTAGCCACGCTCGGCGGCGAAAACCATGAAGTCGTTGGCCGCTTCGTCGGGGAGTTGGAGGTGCTGCTGAACGCGGTCGATGTTGTTGGAGATCGTCTGCTGGATGGCACCGACTTCCTTGGACTGCGCTTGGGACTGGCCGTCGCGGGCTGCGTCTGCCACGCCCTGTGACTGGGCCAAGACGCTTTGGAGCATCTTCTGCATCTGGACCATGGCGGCCTGCATCTGCTTCATCGTCTTGGGAGCTTCTTGGTTTGCGACCATCATCTCTTTGTAGCCGGGAGGCAGAGATGCGGCGTTGTCGTCTTCCCACTTCTTGAGTTGGGCCTCGTAGTCCTCTGGGGTCTTGGGGCCAGCGGAGGAGGTGTTGTCGCCAGAGACGTCGCCCTTGGTGTTGCCCATCTGCGGGTTCTTGGTCTGGGCCTTCATGATGCTGTCCATGTGGGCAGCGATCTGGGCAGGGGTGGCGTTGGGGTTGGCTTGGCGGATGTTCTCGACAAGGTCCATGATCGGCTTGTACTGCGCCTGCTTGTAGTTGAGGTTCGAGTACCGCTCAAAGGTGGACTTGACCTGCTGGGGGGTGAGTTTGCGTGTGTCGCCTTCGCCGAAATCCACCTCGAAGACGAGAGGGGAGGCGTTGATCTTGTCGCCTTCTGTTTCGGGGGAGCCAGTGGTGTTGGCTTTGTCTTGGTTGCTGTCGCCCTTGGGGGCAGCTTGGGGAGCAGGGGCTTGGCCTTGGGGCGCTTGGGGCGGGACGCCCATCTTGCGGGAGGCCATGGCGTCGATGGACGCGGCTGCTTGGTTTGGGTCTTGGGGTTTCATATCTGATCCTCTCCCGGCCTTGGCGGGGCAATGTTGCGATAGAGGTCAGGATATGGAGGGGTGTCTTACTTTTCGTCCCTTGGGTGTTTGTGGGTGTCGAGTATGTCATCGTTCTCCATCTTGGCGATGAGGAGTTGGGGCGTCTGGAGGAGTTGTTTGGCAGCCCAGATGGAGCCACGACGAAAGTTGATCTCGTCGTGGGACATGGAAGGATCGTTAGCGATGGCCATGGCGGCTGCGACGATCTCGTCGTTCATGGCCGCGTGGAGAACCTGCCAGCCGTTGGAGTTGATCAGCTTGGTGAGGGCGTCGATCTTTGGCTTGTTCGTCATGAGGCTTCCTTGATGCGAAACGGGACGATGGGTTGTTCGTATGGGAATGGGGTATCTATGCCCGGACAAGTGTACTCAAGGTGTACCCGCAAGACGTATCTGCCGGGAGGCATGGATGAGAATGTCGGGTGCGCAAAATCCACAATGGTCTCGTCGGCAGGACCGCCCCTGTGGGAAGCGGGGGGCAGGGAAAAGATGACGCCGTCTTCGCTGATGGCCTGACGATCTGATACGACAGGGCAGTCATCTCTGACCTTCGTGCGGGTGATGCGCACAATGAGGCTTTCACCCGCGTAGATGGGGCTGTTGATTGCCTCTGCGCGGATGAAGGCGACGATAGGCGGCGTCTTGTCCGTGAAGGCGTTGTGGGCCAGTGAGGGGAGGAGGAGAGAGGCCAAGAGGGTGAGGCTGATGAGAAGCATGAGACGGCTCTCGATGTGGGTGATTATCCTCCGAGCCATGTGCGCACCTTTGTTGTTATGGTTTCGTACGCGGCGATTGCGCCAGCCAGTGCGGCAAGCAAGAAGATCAGCCATTTGGTAAATCGCCCCAAGTATTGCCAGCCCCGAAAGGCGTCTGCCAGTTGCTTGAGGTTCATGATGTCGTCTTTGGTGAAATCCGGGTCGCTCTCTGCCTTGGCTATCAGGCGTCGAAGCGCGACCAATTCCGATGGGGTCCAGTTGGTCATTCAT
>Ga0099846_1001385_pt1 | contig 10048 bp, 14 predicted proteins | sample CB_VirMetaG_FD_78180 | JGI IMG/M metagenome (GOLD analysis project Ga0099846, IMG submission 78180) | Freshwater to marine saline gradient viral communities from Chesapeake Bay - CB_1504_1 Viral MetaG | ecosystem: Environmental > Aquatic > Marine > Coastal | place: USA: Chesapeake Bay... | reverse complement strand
TCAACCTTAAGGCCCCGGTCGCCCCGCCCGGCATCGACCTTCGCTGCTGCGACGTGGCGGACATCCTGCCGGAGTGCAAGGACGCCCGCCTCATCATGTCGGACTCGCCGTGGCTGTACGATGAGGTGAACGCCCGGGGTGACGGCACCTTCGCCGGCCTCGGCTACCAACTGCTCTTGATGCCGGACAGCGCGAGGCACCACCGAGACGCGGCGATGTACGCACCGTCGAACTGCCGGATGCTGGTCTGGACGACCTTCCCGATGCTCGGGGACTGGATGAGCCACAACATCGCGCCGATGAGTTTCAAGACGGGCCTGTCCTGGCACAAGCGCGGCGGCATCGGACAGGGCTACCACCTTCGTGGTGACGCGGAGATCGGGCTCGTCTACACGAAGGGTTCGACGGGACGGCCGCTCACGGCGCTGACGAACGCATGGGGGTCGGAGCGGACGGCGCACTCGGAGAAGCCGGTGGCGTGGTTGCAGATGCTTCTGCGGTCGTGGACGGAACCCGGAGACCTTGTGGTCGAGATGTACGCCGGCTTGGCCCCCATGGCCCGAGCTTGCGCTGCGGAGGGTCGCCGCTACATCGGTGCGGAGATCGACCCTTCGCGACACCGAGACGCCATGACGGCGCTGGGCCAGATGAGGGGGGTGTTTCGGTGATCGCCTACGCCTCCAGGACCGGGACAAAGAGAAACCTTGCTGCCCTCAGAGAGGCTGGATGGCGGATTCTCGTCTCGGCGCGAGGCGTCTTGCGTACCGAGGGCTTCCCTTACGCCTTGGATAACGGGGCGTGGACTGCTCATCAGCGCGGCGAGGACTTTGACGTGCCCGCCTTCGAGAAGGCAGTCGATCTGCTCGGCGAAGGGGCAGACTGGGTCGTTCTTCCAGACATCGTTGGCGGCGGGCACCGCTCGCTCGCATACTCGCTGGCGTGGCTGCCAAGGCTTGCGCCGCTGCCGGGCCGGCTGCTGATTGCAGTTCAGGATGGAATCGAGCCTGCCGACATTGCTCCCTATGTGTCTGGCCGAGTTGGCATCGCTGTGGGCGGGTCCACTGAGTGGAAGATCCGAACCATCCCGGTGTGGGGGAAATTCGCAAGAGAGCATGGCTGCTACCTGCACATCCTGCGAGTCAACTCTGTCCGACGCCTGAACCTTTGCCGCGATGCTCAGGCAGACTCGTTCGATGGGTCCGGTCCGAGCCGTTTCGCCAAGCACCTCGCCGTCATGGAGGCGGGTCGCCGCCAACTTCACCTCATGGAGAGTTTCTGATGTCCGTTGTCGTCCTGTTCTCTGGTGGTCTCGACTCCACCGTCCTGCTCTACCACGCCCTGGCTGAGGAACGGTTGCACTCGGCGGTCTGATTTCGGTACGCGCACCCTGCGGCTGGACCCGAACAGCGCGCCACCGCCGAGATCCTGCGGCACTTGTGGAAGCAGGGCACCGAGGTCAAGCGCGTAGAACTCACGCCGCCGCTATTTGGCTCGGACGCGATGAGCATCGGCGCCGGAGAGGCGGGGCCTCGGGTGGTCGCTGGCAGGAACCAGGTGATGCTCTCGCTGGGCGTCAACTACGCTGCCGCCGCTGGTGCTGACGAGGTGTGGTTCGGCGCATCAAGGGACGATCGGGCTGACTACCCCGACTGCCGGCCCGAGTTCGTCGAGGCGATGGACCGGCTGGCGCAAGCGTGGGATATTCGCGTGCGCGCTCCCATGATCGAGTGGACGCGGGCTCAGGTGCAGGCCCGAGCTCGGGCGTTGGGCGTGCCGTTGGGCCTCGTCTGGTCCTGCTACGAGCCGCTTCCGGGCGGCAAGCCGTGCGGCACTTGCAACTCGTGCCGTCAGTGATCCTCCCCTTCAAGGTCGAGAAGTGGCCCTCGGAGGCCAAGTTTGAACTCGAGGAGCGAATCGCCGTGTCCGCTGAAGGCTGCGGTGAGGATCCTCAGAACCCGTCGCAGGCCGTGGTCGAACAGGCCATCCGCGACATCCGAGAGAGGTGGAAGCGTGAACCGTAACGACATCCGGGCGGCCCTTCTGGCGCTGCCGCTGAACAAGCCTGCCGTCGTCGGCGGGATCGACGTGCTCCGGTCCTCGCTGGGCTGGAGCGTCAACGGACAGGGCACCGTGGCGCTGGATTCGGCGGTGACGGTGCTGGAGACGTTGAGGAGGATCCGGGGATGACCGAGCAGAACCCCTATTGCTGTAGCGATGGCGGATGCGTTCTGGCCGTTCCAGGGATCCCGCGAGGGATGCATACCAATGGTGGCTGCCGCTGCCTGTCGGGCCGGATGACCCCCAACGACCGGGTAAGGGTCCGCAAAGGGATTCGCTGGCTCGCTGAACGATGCTCAGCCACCTTGAACCTCCAGCCGTTTCGTAGTATCTACACCGAACCCAACACGGGAGACACCTGATGCACCAGATTCGCAGTTGCAAGCCCCGCCGAGACCGGCTCCTCCTCGATCGCAAGACGATGTCGGAGAAGACGGAGGGCGGCATCATCATCCCTGACCAGGTCCGCGAGAAGGCGGCCCACTTTGGCAAGGTCCTCTCCGCTGGGCCAGAGGTCGAAGGCATCCTCCCCGGCGATCTCGTCGTCGTCGGCAAGTTCGCCGGCATCAAGGTCAAGGACATGGAGGGCGAGTACCTCATCGTGTCCGACGAGGAGGTGCTGCTCCACCTTCCCTGCGACGACCTCGGCTTCACGCTGAAGATCGACATCACGGAGAAGACGGAGCCGGTGACGACCCGCTCGGGACTGGCAGCGCTGATCGAGGCGTGCTCCGAGTCCGAGGAGTACGTCATGGCGCTCGGCGTCACGATGCAGGAGGACGGGACGTGGCTCGCGACGACCGGCGAGGGCAGCGGCACCGTCGAGGACCTGCTGAACGGGAAGATCGAGTCGGAGTCGTTCTGACGTGTTCCGCTCCCTGACCCTCGTCACCGCCTTGGACCGGGCCTCGGGAGGGGTTCCGCCTCGCCCTGCCCGGTTCGGCGGTGTCCTGCTTGGTCTGGACGGGACATTCCTCTCGACGTGGGACTTCGTGGTCTGCCCGAGGCACCTTCACGAGTCCCCGAGCCTGTACAGCGAGTACGACAAGCACGGGCTCACGTTCGACGACATCAAGGCCGGCTACCCAATGGAGGACCTGGAGGCGCTGCTTCTGGCCCTCAAGGCGAGCGGGGTCTGGATGTCCTCGTGGCTGCCTCCGGTCGAACAGGAGATGCTGGACCGGCTGGACCTTCGCTGGGCCACCGCCATCGCCCATGCGGTCGCGTGGACACCGAAGTGGCCGACGCTGACGCAGGCGTGCGACTACTACAAGGTCCCACACGAGCAGTTCGACATGAACCTGGCTGTGGACCGAGCTGAACTGGCCGCCCGCGTTCTGCTGGAGTGGTCAGCCGGCAAGGCCAAGAGACACGGGAACGACGCTCAGCCCGCCGCTGACGAGGAGTGTGTAGCATGAACGAACTTCTCAAGGCCACGCAGGCTCTCTGGCTGCTGGTGCTGGAGTCGGCGTCCGAGCTGGAGCCCGGCTCAGCCGAGGGCGCAGCTCACGTCTCGATGCTGGAAGCGATGAACCGTGGCGTCGCCATGGTGCAGCACGAGGACGAGGGCATCCGGGCTGTCGGCTACGCCACCCTCCGCTATGGCTTCGTGGCGGCCAAGCAAGACGACAAGGTGGTGGCGCCCGTGGCGCTCATGCCGGGTCCGTTGATGTCGCTGCTCGAGATGGAGGCGGCGCTGCTGGAGTTGGAGAACGGGCTAGCGATGGACATGCGGAAGTCGGCGCGCGGGGCCCGGGTCAACGCGTACTCCGCACTGGCGACCTCCGATCCGGCTGTCATCGCCGCCTACATCTCGAAGCTCCGGAACACCTGCGACCGCTACAGTCCTGCGTGGGGCAGGGTGCGCTCGGCGTCAGAAGCGATGCTGGCCGCGTTCAGTGGACCTGAGCCGAAGGCTTGACACCACCCCTGTTCTCGCGGTTACGCTGAAGTCGGCCGTGGCTTCGCTGGAGAGCGGGGCGACCCCACACGGCCATCTTCTTTGCGAGGACGACATGCCGGGATTCGGACCCTTCGACGTGATGCTGGACGAGCAGAAGCGCGGCGTGCTCCTCGACGAGATGATCGACGAGTTCGTCCCGACGCTCCGGCAGGAGGCGTTTCTGGAGCACGCTCGCGAATGCATGGACAACGGGCTTCTGACCCGGCGTGCTTGGCTCAAGGCACAGGACAACCACCCGGTCTTCGCCGAGGTTGCCATCCACCACAGCGCCGAGATGGCGAAGTGGTGGGAGGACGAGGTGTTCAAGGGGTGGCTCTTCCGCAAGTTGCTGGCCTTCGAGATCAGCGAGTGGGAGCGAACCCTCATGGACGCTGTCTTCTGGGAGAAGTTGGCGAACCTCATGGCGACCGGCAACCTCGACGCGCTGAAGTTGTACAGCAAGATCCGCATCGAGAAGCAGGACGGCAACGGGGACATGGACTCGCTGCGGAACGAGGTCAAGGGCTTCCTCGGTGACGCGGACACGGACGGGTTCGGGACCACCATCCCCGAGGCGTAGATGCGCCTTGACCCCTACCTCCAGCGTGCGCTGAAGCAGGTACTCGGCAGCCGGCACGGACTGGTCAACCGGCTCCAGATCCCCAACAAGGACGGCCTGTACGTCCCGATGGGGACGAAGCCGTACCACGAGCAGATGGCCTTCGCGAAGGCCTACGACAAGTTTGACTCCATCCTCGTCCTGAAGGCTCGCCAGTGCGGACTGACGACCATCAACGCGGCGTTGGGCTTCGACAGAATCTACCGGGCGAAGGGGCCTCGCCGCCTGCTGATGATGGCGGACACCGCTGAGACCAACCAGGCTCAGTGGGGCAAGATCACCGGATTCAACAAGCGGCTGCCAGAGTTCCTGCGGAAGGAGACGGAGCGGTCAAACCGGAAGGAGTTGATCTTCAGGGACAGCGGAGCCGGCATCCGGGTCGTGACGGCGGGAGGCTCGAACCCCGGTACGGGCTGGACCTTCCAAGACCTGTTCCTCGACGAGTTGGGGAAGTGGAACGAGTCCTTCGCTGAGGAGGTCTACGGCTCGGTCACATCAGCTCAGTTCAAGACGGCGGGCTCCAAGACCATCATCGCTTCGACGCCGACCGGGCCGGGCACGCTGTTCCATCGGAAGGTGGTGGCTGCGCTCGAGGCCCGGCGCAAGGGCGACCGCTCGATGGAGTTCCTGTTCTTCCCATGGTTCCTGAACCCGGACTACCGGCGCGAGGTGCCGCTCAACTGGGAGCCGCCGCAGGACATGTACGCCTCGATGGTCAACCTCGGGTTGGACCTGACGGTGGAGCAGTTGTACTGGAAGTGGTGGAAGATCCACGACCCGGTGGACGGCATTGGGGCCAAGCACTTCAAGCGGGACTACCCCGAGACGGAAGAGGACGGCTTCCTGGTCTTGACGGGCTCGTGGTTCGACCAGGACTACCTGAACGAGGTCTGCTTTGGCCTGGGCCACGCAGACGACGAACTTCGCATCTACCACCCGCCGGAGCCTGGCGTCGTCTACTGCGCTGGCATTGACGGCGCGTGGTGCAACGGTGGCGACGATGCGGTCGTTCAGATCCTCGACTCGACGGGCCGACAGTGCGCGGTCTTCTCGACGAACCAGGGCGGCGAGATTCGGTTCGCCCAGATGGCGTCGGAGTTGCTGGCCGTCTACAAGAAGCCGCTGACCCTGGTCGAGGGCAACAAGGGCGGCGCCGGCCTGAACATCCTCCGCATCCTTCAGGGCGACGGGCACAAGGTGTGGCTGGCTGAGCCGTTGAAGTTGGGTGGGACGCCCAAGTATTTCTACACGACCGCCAAGACGAAGATGCAGGTCTACGCGCACCTACGCCAGGAGGTCAACGCGGACGTGCTGGAGTTGAACGATCGCTCGACGGTGACGCAACTCATGCACATCCGCGAAGAGAACGGGACCATTGAGGGTCGCGACGGACTCAAGGACGACGAGTCGATGGCGCTGGCCTTGGCGAACTGGTGTCGCCAGCGGATCAAGGGCAAGGGGAAGGAGATGCCTCGGGCTACGGCACCGAACGGCGGCGACTACGCGTTCATGCAGTCGATGAAGGCTCGGCACAAGAAGGCGAGGAAGAGTTGGACGGGGTAGGTGTTGCGTGGTAGATATGGGGTGGAGGTGAGAATGGTCCACGTTCACTACTACGGCGAGCCGGCGTGTGGAAAGACGACGAAACTTGCTGAACTGGCAAGGCGGGATGGAGGTGCGGTCATTTCCATCCGAAACTGCACTGACGCTGCACTCGTGGCGCACATGAGGCTCGGGGCGGTCTACGTCGATGACGTGCTGACGGATGCCGACGTTCAACGTCTCGGAGAGGCGATCAGGGCGGCCCGCCCGAGCGAGATCACCAGTGCGGGAGAGGTGCGAGTCCTTGGGGCGATGAACGTCAGGATGTCGCGATGAACGCCCGCCAACGTCGCCGTCGCCGTCGCGCATTCGGCTGCAAGCCGCCGTTCAAGTGCTTCTGGTGCCACGAAGTGCTGGAGGCCTGGGATGGTCCCTGCGCTTGTCCGCCTCACGACCACCTCTCGGCCCGGCCTCGGAAGATGACCCGCGATCTCACCGTCAAGGAGTGGGTCAGCGAGTACGTCCGCCGAGGACTTGCGCCGCCGGAGTTGAAGTTCGTCGCGAAGGCCGAGGCTGAGTGGAAGGTGGACGGTTCGACCATCCGCTACATCAGCACCTCGCCTGAGCCTTCGGATGAGGCGTTGGGGGCAGAGTGAGGAGTTACGTCGAGAAGGGCCTTCTGTCTGAGCGGCACCACCCGTCGCTCCCGCTCGCCATCTACAATTACACGCCTCGCTGCACCTACGAGCGCGCCTGGGATGAGGTGACGCTCAACGCACGCGGGTTGGTCGTGGACAGGGAGACGGGCGAAGTGGTTGCGCGACCCTTCCCCAAGTTCTTCAACCACGGTGAGCCCGACTGTCACTTGCCAGTAGGCGACCCGGACGAGGTAACCGTCAAGGCGGACGGGGCTCTTGGCATCGGCTTCAACTACAAGGGACAGGACATCTGGACCACGCGGGGGGCCTTCACCAGCGAACAGGCTGAAGCCGCAGAATGGATGTGGGGCGCTCAGATGAACGTCATGCGCGCTGGCTGGACCTACCTTGCCGAGATCATCCACCCTACCAGCAAGGTCATCGTTCCCTATTCCTTCGAAGGCTTCGTGCTTCTCGCCATTCGGGACACCGACACTGGCGACTACATGGGCCGAGATCTTGTTGAGCGCGAGGCCAGGCGCCTTGGCATGCGCTGCGTTGAGGTCGTGACGGGTGCTGGTCTGGGTGCGCTGATCGAGCAGTCCAAGACGATGGGCGCTGACGCTGAAGGCTGGGTCTGTCGATGGGGCGCTCATCGGGTCAAGGTGAAGTCGCTGGCATACCTCGCTATCGCCCGGCTCATGCAAGGGCTCAACGAGCGTCGCGCTGCTGACATCTGGTACGCCGATCAGTCGCTGCCCGAGGAGGCCCCCGAGGAGACGCGGGCATGGTTCGAGGACCAGTGCTTCGACCTCCAGTGCGCTGCCGACGAGGCCGCCGAAGTGGTCGAGGGCCTGCTGGATCCTGCCTGCTCCGACATGAAGTACCTCGCCCAGCACTTCAAGGGACACCCGCTGTTCCCGCTCATCATGCAGAAGGCGCGAGGGCGCGAAGTGGACTACCGGCTCTGGGTCTACCGACAGCGGTTCAACGGCAAGCCGAGATCGCCCGGTGTCTGAACTCAGCCTCCTCACCCCCGCCGACGAGCAGCCGGACGAGCGGGTTGTCATGGTCCTGCGCCAACTGCTCAGCCTGGCCGAGTCGGGCGAACTCAGGGCGGTGGCGATGACTGGAGTGGTCCGCCACGGGCCTGCCCGCTTCGGGGGCCACTACGCATGGGCGGGAGCAGAAGATTCCCACCGGGCCCACCTCATCGGCGGACTGTCGGTCGTGCAGGCTGAGTTGGTCCGCAGCATTCAGGACGAGTTGGAGGATGCGAGTGAGTGAGTGTCGCTTGCTCCACCCCCTCGTTTCGCGGTAAGCAGGAGGCATGACTCCGCGCCGCCGACGTATTGCTCCGAAGATGGTCATCGACCTCGTGAAGGCCCACGATGCCCGCATGGACGAGCGACGTGACGAGTGGGACGAGACCAAGGCCCTCTGGAAGTCCGCGTGGTGGCCGTGGGTGCGGGGCCAGGCCGAGAAGGCGTCCCAGACGTGGGAGGACAACCGGTGGTCGGTCCGAGGGGACATCGAGACCAACCGGATGTGGCCGTTCTTGCACGGCTACCAGAACCAGATCTACCACCGGCCCGGCACCCCCATCGTCACCCCGGACCCGTTCCAGCAGGGCGATCCTCGCGCGGTCAAGGCGGTGGTGCAGCACTTCCTGAACCAGCGGAAGACGCACGACAAGTTCCTCAACGGGTTCCGACAGGGACTCATGTTCGACGGCGTGGGCGCGAAGGTCGGGTACGTCCCCGGCACTGCCCCTGCGTACCGGCGCGTCTTCCTCCGCGTCCTCCCGTACTGGGAGATGCTGCTGGACCACGACGTGTCGGACGTGGACGACGCTCGGTTCTACGGGCACGCCTTCTGGCGGCCCAAGGCGGACGTGGAAGAGGAGTTCGGGCTGGTCAGCCTCAAGGGCAACGAGCGCGACACCTTCCTCGGCGACCCGAAGGGGGCCGTCAAGCCGGCCGACAAGGACCCTGAGAAGGACAAGGGCGGGTTCGTCCGGGTGCTGGAGTTCATCAACCTCGTTGACAACTACGTCGATGACGACGGCAACGAGTACCAGGGCCGATTCGAGGTCTACGTCCTCAAGCAGGGCGAGATCGAGCGAGAGGACGGCACCAAGATTCCGAAGAACCAGCCGGTGTCCACAGGTCCGATCCCGTTCGCCGACTCGGACGGCGTGCCGACCCCGCACATCCTGCCGCTCATCTTCAACCCGGAGCCCGAGGCGCCGCTCAAGGGCGTGCCTCATGCGACCCGGGTCAAGAGCCAGTGCGTGGAGTTGAACCTCCTCCGCACCATCAGCAGCGCCAGCGCCAAGAAGGACGCGCGGCAGTACCTCTACCGGAAGGGCAAGATCGGCCCAGAGGGCGAGGCGCTGATTCAGGAAGGCATCGACGGCGCGATGATCCCCGTCGAGGACGAGAGCGTCTCCCTCGACAACGTGGTCGTGGCCATCAAGAACTCGGCCGTGTCGATGAACATCCACGACGCAGCTCGCTCGGCGGAACGGGACCTCGACATCGCGGCCGGGCAGTCCCCGAACGCTCGAGGCCAGATCACCAAGGCGACCGCCGAGGAGATCCAGCAGGTCACGCGGTACACCGAGGGCGACTTCGGCTACCACGCCCAGCGGCGCGACGAGTGGATGGAGGCCATCTGCCAGTTGTTCGTCCGAGCGACGATGGCCGCCATGCAGGACACGGGCGACTACACGGGCGCGTTCGATCAGGATGACGTGGACGTGTTCGCCATCGGCGCGGACCGGGCGGCCAACGAGGAAGACAAGAAGGAACTGGCCGAACTCGCTCAGGAGGCCGCCGCCTCCTACGAGAACGCCGACGAGTCCGTCGAGACGGGCGAGGAAGACGAGCCGTCCGAGGAGATGCAGGCCGGCGAGGTGGACCTGGCGCTCCTGCTTGGCGACATCGTTCCGGCTGTGGACTCGGACATGCTGGACGTGGGCGACGAGGACGTTCTGGTCCAGCAGGCGTTCACCATCATGGACGGCAACGAGCCCGTCGAGGTCTCGGTGGACTCCCTGAACGGCGAGTTCCGCATCTCCTTCTCGGACGAGGGCATCACCCCATCCGACGCGGTGGAGCAGCAGCGGAACCTCCTCGGTGTCATGGAGCAGTACATGGGGCTCTGGCAGGCGTACCAGGAGGGCGACGCCGCCGCGAAGGCGATGTCGTGGGCCTACATGGAGGCGCTGCACAGCCGCTTCCGCCT
>Ga0099846_1001371_pt1 | contig 10096 bp, 7 predicted proteins | sample CB_VirMetaG_FD_78180 | JGI IMG/M metagenome (GOLD analysis project Ga0099846, IMG submission 78180) | Freshwater to marine saline gradient viral communities from Chesapeake Bay - CB_1504_1 Viral MetaG | ecosystem: Environmental > Aquatic > Marine > Coastal | place: USA: Chesapeake Bay | collected... | reverse complement strand
CCACTTCCACTAACACCAAGTGCGTATTCCCAAAGATCTTTGGCTTGTGTTCCACTAGTTAATGTCCAACCTAAGTTTCTAGCAACTTCAAAAATGAGATCTTGAGACATACCGTCTTTTGGATGCTCTTCTCTAAGGTTCTTCTTTATTATGTGATCGGTATAAACATACATAATATCGAAGTGCTGACCTATCATATTTACAAAGGTTGTAAATTGTTCGTTGTCTGCATCATCTCTAATATGATCTGGAATGGCCTTGTTTAATGAGTTATAATTTTTTAGGTCATAATTAGATGCACTAATAATCAGATTATCATACCAAGTTTCTACTTGCGATGAAGTTGCCGGATAAAACTTATACTTGCCTTCTTTTGTTGCTATGTTATAATCACTACCAGTTACTTCAAACTTGGGATAAGGTGTAACCGTTGATCCCGTTTGACTCGTGTAATAATTACTGGATGTTGTCTCATAATACATCCACTTTTCAAAGTTATCAAAACCACTTATTAACTTATCTCTTAAACCAGTTACTTTTAAAATGTTGGTATCCGTTGAACCAGTGTATGTTTGCAATGTAGATATTTGACCGTTATATGTCTCAATCAATTGCATCTTATAGAAGAAGTTGTATAATCTATCTTCTGCGGATGAGTAGAAGATAAAGTTTTCAAACTCTCTATAGTTTACATTTAACTGTACCGGAAGGTTGCTAGATGAAATGTATCTATCAAGTATTTCCTGTGATGTTTGGACATTTGAAGATAGAATATCATTCCAAGACTTGTATTCTGTTTCTGTTGTTATCCAATAATCATAGTCAACTTCAAAGTTAGGACCTTTTAATTCAAATAGCTCAGGGTCAATTTCTTCACCAATATAGTTTACCGTCTCAATATACGGCCTCATGTATTCTTTGGCGATCCAACACTCAAAGAATAAATCTAAATCTGCTGGAAGTGGTTCATATAGCTTAACATATAAGCTATTTGGACTACCCTCAGAGGTTACGTTTATTATGTTTGATATTTTGTTTTCACCAAAGTTGAGAACATAGTTCTCGATTACTTCGGAAGGTCTTAGATAAGATAGAACAAAGTTCTTTAACTGGTTTTTTCCTTCTACCGAGTCTTCATTTAATAGAGATAACTTTAACTCTCTTCTATCGATAGATATGTCTGATATGAACAGTTTTACAGATGTATCAAATCCACCAACAACATTCTGTAAAAAGTTGTAGACTACCTTGTAAACACCGGGAAGATTATTTGCTCTGCGCATATCTCGGTGTATATCCAAAACCATGTTATCACCATTTATCTTCCAAGATTGGATATTATAAATGGTCGATACGTATGCACCGTTAGTTAAGAATGTATGAAATTCAAAGTTGTTAGACTTTGTATCTGGTGGTTCTGGCTGGAACACATCAGATACTTTTTCTAAAAGTCTATTGTCATCAAGATTTACCCTATTACCCCTTACAGGTAAGGCAGTTGACAAGATTTCATCAATATTTTTGTATTCAAAGTTTGCCATTGATTTTTATTCTATTCCAGTGCACTTAATCTTTCTTCAAGTTCATCTATTGTTCCTTGAAGACCACTTAGTTGTTGTAATTGATTTTGTAAATCTTGAATCTGTTGATCTTGTGCAGAGTTTGCAGAATTTGCACTAGCAACAACACTTTGTGATAATGTATCAATTGCAGCAGTTACTGTGTTTATTTGACTTGATACACTCTGTTGTAGTTCTGTTAATGTTTCATCAATTGTTTCATTTAGAGTAGCAATCGCAGAATCTTTGGTTTCTATTTCACTGTCCTTCTGAATATTGTCTGTTGCTATTGCGTCAATGAATGCTTCATTTTGGATTTCACTATCAACCATAGACTCGATAAGTTGTTGTTTTGCTTCTATAATCTGCTCTAACCTGGCAACCTTTGCCTCTAAACCAGCAACTGTATTTTCGTCTTCTCTGATCAGATTAGTTATGTCTGAAAGAAACTGTTCCAATTCTAACTGCGAATTTGGGTCTGATAGTATTTCTGTTAGTTTTTTCAGTATGTTTCTTTCCGCAGTTACGGCGTCTGCCAAAACTTGGAAGGTTTTATCAAGAACATAGTTAAATCTTTTTGTAACAAATTTCTCATATATCATAGGAACAAGTATTGTTCCACTATTTCTGAATATGTTTTGGAAAGATGTTATTCTACCGTTCTCATCTCTTACTAACTCAGCGTCCTCTGGAAAGATGTCATCATTTACGGTTATAATCTCTTCCAAAAGAGTCTTCAATTTTTCGGATGGTAATACACCGTTCTCACTTCCAGTAAGTATCTTTTTTATCACGTAATAATCAAACGTGTTTAAATTTTCATACGGTTTTTGACGTATAGTATCCAGTGCATTCTTTATTACCAACGGGTCTCTTGATGTTAGAAGAAGTTCTAGTTTTTTCTCCTCACTAACATATTTCTTTATGATCTCGTATTCATAGGTTCGTCTAAACGCCTTGAACTTTTCTATCAACTCTAATCTATCATCCGTTGTTCTTTGTTTTACTCTTTTTAATACAATACCATTGCTTTTGAAGAACTCAAAGAATTCGTCATAACTTGACATTGTAAAATTAGTGTAGTTGTCTAGAATGTATTCTGCTTGATCTAGATCAATATCTGCTAAAAATAGAAACTTTACTAAATCTATTTGGGCACTCATCTTGTAACCTTGAAGTAATACTCATTATCAAATATCTGAACATTATTTCCGCCATCCGTTTCAGTTTTTACCACAACACGATAAAATCTTTCTGGTTGGAAAGAGTCCATCCACAGATCAAAATAACTACTCGTTCCATCACAACTAATTTTTGATCCGGTTGTGTTGAAAGGTAAAACTATTTCATCTGTGTGTGCATCTCTTATTTCATAGTAAGAAGAAGATGGTAGATAATAGTTTTGAGTATAATATGATTGTGTTGTGTATTGTTTTTGTGGGTATCTTTGATTTGCATAAATTCGTATCTTTGCCTTTTCTGACTCAGAGTAATACTTCTTTAGCTTAACATTTATTATTGCATCATCACTTGATACAGCAGATAAGCTACCAGTATTAAATACAGAATCGTCCCAAATGATATGAAGACGAGGAACGTAGATCGTATTACTATCGGTTCCAAAAAACTTTAGATTACGTATTGTATCATAAGAAGATTCAATATCATTATTGAATTTCAGAATTAATCCATCATTTTCAAATCTACCAGATCCAGTTGTCCATTTGTTTATTATGGAAGTAACATCCATGTATATATCAGATGATTCAAAGGAGAAAGATTGAGTGCACTCTAAATCTGCATAGTTCCACCAAGTGCCGCCGCCTTCATTTGTAAAGTATGATGAAGTTACATTAGCATTTATGTCACCAAAAATAAGAGATGAAGTTACCCAAGTTTCAGAAATTTCATCCCAAGTTAATTGAGAAGAAACCGGAGGTATTTCCCACTCTACTCCCGTAGTTTTTGATGTTCTATATTTCCACGATACACCATCTGTGGTTATTGGTTTATTAAAGTATTTACCTGTTCCATTTGTCCAGGATGAACTTAAAGGATATGCATATATAACATACTCTTGTGGTATTTCTCTAACCTCTGCGGTTCGTAATGATAGATAATACTTTGCAGTTGATGATATTTTTCCGGCAGTAATATCACTTTCAACACCGGATACATCAAACTTCATCAAGATTCTACTGTTGCATCTCGATGAAGAATTTGGAGATTCGTGTGATAACTCTAATATTTGATCTATGCCAGTATTTAGAGACTCGGTTTTTTCGTAAATGGTTGCATCTCTTTGTGCGTATATTGTTCTTATCATCCGAATGCCCTCACTCTACCAATAATGTCATTGTTTGGGTAACGAACTTCAAATATAGATGGATCGAGTGATGGAAAAATTATCCCATCCTTTGTTGCCTTTTCAATGTCATATGCATTTGGATAATAACCAGCATCAACATCGTTCAAGTTTTTGATCTTTACATCAACAACAGTCTGAACACCTTCTACTTTATCAAGCTCTGTAAAAATATTACTGATCACAATAGGTTGATTTATCTGCCATCTCTTTATGTCAAAGTATTGTTTTAATCTATCAATACATCTTAGAATGACTTGATTTCCATTTTGATCTGGAAGTGTTATGATTTCAAAATCTATACCAATGTTGATGATGAACGCATCTTTGATGTTTATAGCATCCGTCAACATTCTGTGGTATCCAAGATACTCTTTTAGATTTTCTTTCGTTGCGTTGTTTATTCTAGTTAATTTTCCGAGAGCGTCATATCCTAATACATACAGATTTAATGCAAGCTGATTTGTTATTCTGTCTGAATTGTATATCGACTCTTCCGTCAGTTGATCATCTTTTGTTATATATGCTTTTGCAACTGCACCGTATTTTTGTGGAAGACTGTATGTTCGTATGATATAGTCTTCTTTGGTTACCGCACGGTTTTGTGAAGCAAAATAAGCAAGAGCATTTTGACGAATTTCATCCACCGTTTCACCCTGCTTTGCACCAGATGCAGGTTCTGGATTAGTTACTGCGAGACTGCCAAGTGATTGTCTATACAAAGTAGTATCCAGTGCTGTCTCATCTAATAAAATAGAACGAGACTTTACTCTGGTTATTGTTTCACTTGGAACATTGTCTTTAATACCACCACCGACGGTGTAATACAAAGTTATTTCTGTATTGTTTGGAGCAAGTCCGTATGTTTTGGTATATAGGAAGTTTGAAGGATCAATATCCAAAGATGCAGCCGATTCTATTCCTATTAGTGAAGTTCCAACCAAGTCTGGATTTGGTATTAGTATCTCATCGTCTAAATTAGATACACCAGCACCAAATTGAATTTCTACCTTACCATTATCGAGTTGCTTTGTTATAAATCTTCTTGAAACTTTTCTTAACTTCAATAGATAAGGGGTTTCTTCTCTATAAACAGACAATTCTCTATCATTTCTTGATATATTCGGAGTCGGTTCAAAGATTGTATCTTGTGCAAGATATGGAACATGATACCATTTGTTTCCATCAGAATCTATACCATACAATATTTCTATGATGTTAGAATCTTCCAATTCAATCTTATCGTAAGGTTTTGGATCACCAAAAGAATATGTCTTTGTTCTTATTTCACCAGAAACTGCTTTAACTTGCTTTTTTAACAGATAAAATGTTGGTTCATTTGTAATGTTATCTACTTCAAAAACAGAAACTTCGGTAGGTTCAACACTACTACTAAACTTAAAATCAACATAATCGATTGTTCTAAACTCTGTTGTAATATTTCTGTTATCGGAAGCAACCACCATCCCCTGCTCTATCGCAAAAGCATAAGAAAAATCTGGTCTATTGTTTGTTCCACTACCAATAGATGGAACTATTTGAAATACGTCAAGTGTTACATTTGAAGCAATATTTGTCTTTGGATTGTATCCAAGAGACTGTGCAATGTTCAAAATATTTTGACGTTCTGATGCTTGTAGTATAAGAGACTCTTGAAGACTGACATCCGTGTAGTAAGATAATACGTCACCAACATATGCAGCCATTTCCAAGAACATCATTCCAGGAGATGACTCATTAAAGTCTTGATATGTGTCAGGAAAATAGTTCTTTGCAAAGTCAATTAGATTCTGCTTTAAAGAAGGAAAATCTCTTGACAAATACCGTATATCTTTTTTTACTAGATCAGCCATTAGTTTTGTGCCTCTTGAATTCTCAAATCACCCGTATCTGATATAAATATCTGAATGGGCAAATATATGTTTGTTCCTGTTATCTTTAATTCTAAGAATATACCAACCGCATGAGTGGGGTCATCTACTCTACCATCTTCTGACATATTAAGATTAACATCCAGTCGTGTTATCCCAACATATGGTATCCAAGTATTTATCGCACTGATGATCTCTCCCCTAATCGCATCTATAAATTGAGACTCGTCGGTAATATTATCGAATAGAATGAATCTTAGTTCTGTTCCAAAATCTGGCAACATATATCGTTCACCCTTCGCAGTTAAAAGTAGATTCTTTATATTAGAAAATACTTGAACCCTATTTGTAAAACTCTGAAAGAATACACCATTAGGGTTATTAAAAGGAATGGTGACTCCAATTGGCTTCGTATAGAAGTTTATTGAAGAACTTGGTTCGTTAATTACGATACTTTTTCTTCTGTATCTTGCCAATTCTTATCTCCCCGTCTTTTCGTTGATTTTAGCCATCAAAGCAGAGTAGTCTCGTGTTAGTGCTTGATGGACTTCGGGCGCAACTTCATTTGGATCAACACCGGCTGGGGTTGTATCAATATGACGATCATCATACATAGATGCAAATGAATTCAAAGAGTTTGAATCAAACCGCATCTCACGATATTCGCCATGATCTTCATCCATAGCAGCTTGCATAGACATTCTAGTTTCATTCAACAAGTCTTGGATACTGTTCATTTTTCCAGTTGAAGATGTTGTTTTTGGAGATGGTTTTTTTGAAACTTGCTTATAAAGATTTATTCCATGATTAATAGTTTCACTAACCGGTTTTTGTTTCTTGTCCGTTAGTCTTTTTTCTAACGCATATTCTATTTCTTCTCGAATAATAGAACGTATTTCTTTCAAAAACTTTTTTGTATCCATTTCTGCATCCTTTGTTTTGTTTTTATGTTTATAAATAGTAAGTTATCCAATATCACGTTAAGGAACGTCATTTGGCCATCTGAAATCAAGAACTTTACTTCTGGGATATTTAGAAATTTTTACAGAGTTACTTTGATTTCCACCAAGTAACCAGACGTATTTGTCATCCCATTCTAGTAAAAAACCAACGTGGCCGTTTGGACTATTTGGCGTTCCTCTCCATAAGACTGTTATTGCACCATATCTTGGTTTTGTACTAGATGATTCTGACCATGTTACCCAAGATCTAGCTGCAAGACTCCGTGTTCCATCATATCCTGCTTCCTGTATCGTCCAGTTTACAAATGCAGAACACCATCCAATTTCATCATTTGTTACACCACTTGCACTTTTAAGATACTTTAATACATCAGGACTGTGGTTAGGTCCTGGTATTTCCTTTACACCAACCTCACCTTTTGCAATAGTTATCCATTCTGGTTCAGAATCAGATACAACAGGTGTACCACCCAACAAATAATTGTAGTATCTTTCAGTGTTCGTGTATCTTTGTTCATAAGTATCATAACTGTTTGAGACCGCCTTTGTTACCTCTTTAACAACAGCACGACTTACTTCATTTCTTGAATTTACACCTCTGTGGTTTTCCCACCACATTAGTGCAGTGAATATTGCATATTGTTCTTCTGATGCTCTCCACGGTTCTTTTACAAAGTCTACTGAGGTCTTAACAAATTTACCATCTTTACCAAAGTATTGATTCATTGCCTCATATTGAGTTTTTCCTGTTATTTGTATTGACCCATGTCCTCTATATGCGTATCCATCTGGACTTCCAGAGTAATGTCCAGGGTTTATGATAGATTTATCTCTCGGTACATCCGATGAAATATTTTTTGGTCCACCTGTTGCTTCAGACTTTCTATTGAACTTATTACCCAATTCATTTCTAGGTGTTGTTCTACCACCATAATATGAATCAAAAAATCCGTTATTGTTCCAAGGTGGAACTTCAACACCGTAGCTAAACTGAGTGTTGTTATCACTATATGAAAACTTATCTTCATCACCGGTCTTGTAGTTTGAAAACTTATTCTTTACACGTAATATACCATCACGACTATAATAGACGTATTCTGAAAAGCCACGAAGTGACTCACTAGCAATTTGACCAAAAAATATCGCAACCTTTTCTCTTGTGTTTATTTTGAAGTTGTTGACTATAATGTCTGCTCTATCTCTAATATACTTTGGAAGCATATTGTTTGGCATACTTTGTATTCTGTCTATCAACTGTTGAGAAGTATATGATCTACTAATTGCAGCAGCTCTTTCTTTTGCATCCAACTGAACATCGGGGGGTCCACTTTGTTGATTTACACCACCTTTTTTTCTTCCAGGATTTTTATCAATCGTGTTATTCACACCACGAGAACTGATGAAGAGTTCTGTTGAGCTACCAATAGATCGAACTGTTCCAGTAAATATTTCTTCCTCACCCGTTGATGGAGCTATCAAATCTTCAAAGTTATCTACACGATCGTCTGGTGGACTTACCACGGATAAACTTTGTTTGGTTTGATTGTTATTAGTTACTGACATTTTTATTCTCAATTATGGGGTTGTTAATCAAGGTCATCTGTTACATCACTTTGTTCTGAGATCGATTGTGTCTTATTGCTTATTGATCCCGTATCTTTATTCACAACAGCTGACATAAGATCACTATCAAATGTTGTGTCTTTATTTGTTTCATAGTTTGCAGGTGGATTAAACTTACTCATATCAGTTAAGTATTTTTTCCATGCACTATCATAGAACCAAGTTGTTGCATCTTTATCTCTAACACCATATACGGTTTGTTGATTTGGATCCCACAATGCAAATCCTTGCCACTCGGTTCCAGTTCTTGTGTCTCTTGGTGTTAATGCAGTTTCATCTGGTGATGATTTTTGTCTTGGTGGTTCTTCACCGGCATCTCGTTTTTCTTGTTTTTGTTCTCTTTCTGACTCTTTAGCTTTGGCATCATCGGTTGGACCTGCACTAAACTCATTAACAAATGCAAGTCTCGATTGGAGTTTTTCTATTTTAAGTTGTAATAGTTTCAACTCGGAATTTATATTGATAAATTCAGGAGTTGTTATTGGTGGTCCAGATGGACCAACACCAGTTGGAACGGTTGTTACTGTAAGTGTTGTCAATAATCTGGATAGAAGATCACATAGTTCATTTAACCAGTCCATTGATCTGTCTCCAAGCAATACAGGAGACTTAGCATTCAGACCAAGATTTATTCTCTTTGATTCGGTTTCTACAACTTGTTTACCATCAAGAGAAATAGCCTTTTCAGAAGAGAGGCCGATTCCCTCTTTTGAAAAAGCTATCAATTCTTGTTTTCTTGCGTTGAAAATTATTCGATCGGATGCAAGTATTACTTGATTACCACCAAACTTATTCTTGTTAAACAGGTCAACATTCTTGTCTTTTATTGATGGAGTATAAGAAGATGCTGGTGTAAACTTTACCTCTTGACCAGAAGCCATCCAAATAGATGCATCATCCGTATCTGGATTTTCTTGCGTAAACTCATTGTATTTTTTGTTTGTAGTATTAGATCCGTTTGATATAACCAATATGGGATTACCAACATCACTCAATCCTTTTTTCCAATAACTTGGAACTGGATAATCCCTTCTTTCATCTAACGTAGAACTAAATCGTATAGATTGTCCCCATCTACCTTCAAGTATAATATCACCAGAGTAAAACTGTAATGGATATACATCCGTTCTTTCTGGGAAGGCTGGGTCTATTGTTCTTTGACTCTGATTATTGGTATTCTTGGAAGGAATACCGTCCTGTGAATTCTGTCTCTTTTGGGGATTATTTGGTGTTTGTGATTCAGCAACATCAGATACACCAGGAAGTCCGTTGTGGTGGACTGAACTCTGAATTGAAACGGGGTTGGTGTAGTAGTATTCTTGACCAGTTCCAACATAACTATTGTATGCGGTTGGTCCTTTTAGTAACATAACTACCTCACCAATGATAGGTATGTTTTTTATGTTTGCATCAAGAGCACGAGCCTGTATTAGATTATACGAACCCTGAGAACCTTGCGCACCTAATATTTTACAAATTACACTGTATAACTTTTCTCTATCAGAACCAGAAAAATCTACGTCAACAACTTCAGCTGATACGATTTCGTATTCTTTTCCATTAAGTATCGTTTTTCTTGGATTCATCTATTGGTCTCTCTTTTACTTCCAATGATTCTTGACTCTCGCCTATATCCTTAATTTGATTAAGCAAAGATTCTTTTTCTTCATCAGTCAAGAATGAACTACCTTCTTCATTCTTGTTAGAAACCATTCT
>Ga0099846_1001367_pt1 | contig 10115 bp, 18 predicted proteins | sample CB_VirMetaG_FD_78180 | JGI IMG/M metagenome (GOLD analysis project Ga0099846, IMG submission 78180) | Freshwater to marine saline gradient viral communities from Chesapeake Bay - CB_1504_1 Viral MetaG | ecosystem: Environmental > Aquatic > Marine > Coastal | place: USA: Chesapeake Bay... | reverse complement strand
TTTTTTATAAATATAGTTAGGAAGCGAAAACGGTTTTCTAAATGGTTCAAACCTGAATCAATAAGTGACGTGGAAGTAGTTAAGACATATTATGGGTATAGTAATGAAAAAGCCCGCCAAGTCTTAACCCTTCTTACAAAAGAGCAATTAGAAGAATTGAAGAAGAAGGTTTATAAAGGTGGAAGAAAATAATTTAGTAGAATGGACACCTACTTCCATGTTGGAAGTTACTCTTAACGAGCCTGATGATTTTTTAAAGGTTCGTGAGACTCTCACTCGTATTGGTGTCGCGTCAAGAAAAGACAATAAGTTATATCAGTCTTGTCATATCCTACATAAGCAAGGTAGGTACTTTATCGTTCATTTTAAGGAGCTGTTTCTCCTTGACGGTAAGAAGTCAAACCTTGAAGAGAATGACGTAGCTCGTAGAAACACGATCGCTACTCTTATGAGTGATTGGGGACTGGTTACTATCGAGAATAAGAATCAAGCACAACCACTTGCTCCACTCAGACAAATTAAGATTATTGCATTTAAAGAAAAAGATAAATGGGAACTTTGTCCAAAATATAACATTGGAAACAAATAGACTATTTACTTTTTTAAAAAAGATATTATATATAAATTAGGATGCCGCATAGTGTGGGTCCAATATAACCTTGCTTAATTGGAGGCAAATATGACTGGAACATTCGCATTTCCGCGAAACGCATTTCTTGGTTTCGACCACATCTTCGATCAGCTAGAATCAATTCATAGCCACGCGAAGGATACCTATCCACCACATAACGTAGTAAAAGAAGGTGAGATGAAATACACCCTCGAACTCGCTGTGGCAGGATTTAATAAAGAACATATTGATATTCAAGTAAAGGATAACGTCCTTAAGATTAGGGGTGATCGTCCACAACGCCGAGATCAAAACATGTATGTTCATAAAGGTATCAGTGCGAGAAACTGGGCAAAGTCATTTAGACTGTCGGAATATACCGAAGTAACCGGAGCCGATCTGGTGGATGGGATCTTGACTGTTAATCTTGAAGTCGTCCTCCCCGAAGAGAAGCTGCCTCGTAAAATTTCAATTGGAAACAACGAGGTAAAAAATGACAACAATAGCGCTCAATTACTCACAGAGTCTGCTTAACAGAATTTGGGTAGTATTTAAAAACATTCTTCGAGGTGTAATGATCGGATGGATTCTGTCTCGTCAGACTAAAGCAAATGCATACATTGCTGGTCAGATGATTCATGAATATCCAGGACACACTGTTGAATCACTTACACATGAACTTAATTCAAAATCTCTTGAAAAAATTAGAAGGGAATTTGGATATGAGTAAGTGGTTTAAAGACTGGCTTAGAATGATTAATATGACACCAACTGAAAGATATCTGTCACAAGCTACAGATCGTTATGATCTTGAGCAAAGACAAAAAAATCTTGCACTTGGAAAGGTGAATTTATTCTAATGTGGCCTTATACAGAAGAAGAAGCTAAATTTCTAAACTAATAAATAAAGAGAGCAGGGTAACTTGCTCTCTTTTTACGTAGGAGGATCACATGAATAAATGCAGCTGTGGGCATGATTGCCATTGCGATAAAGAAGAATGCGATAAGTGTGCTAATGACATATGTTACAATTGTGATTGTCAAGAAAATAAAAAAGATGTACCAGACAGTTTTACCAAGGAGAACTTTTAATGAATATTGAACAACTAAGAAAACAACTCGAGATCGATGAAGGTGTAAAGTATGAGATTTATAATGATCATCTAGGTTATGCTACTTTTGGTATTGGACACCTTGTACTCGAGTCTGATCCGGAACATGGTCAAGAGATTGGTACTGCAGTATCAGAAGAGCGTGTCATCGAAGCGTTTGAGCGAGATGTTCAGACAGTTCTAGATGAATGTAAAGTACTATATGAAGACTTTTATGATTTGCCTGAAGAAGTTAAGCAGATCATTGCTAACATGATGTTTAATATGGGTCGTCCACGTCTATCTAAGTTCAAAGGTATGAAAGCTGGTGTTGACGCTCGTGACTGGAATAAAGCTGCTGATGAGATGGTAGATTCTGGTTGGTATCGTCAGGTTACTAACAGAGCGCAGAGACTCGTTGACAGGATGAGAGCTCTTGCTTAATATAACTGAATCAGCAAAAGAATATCTTGCCAAAGTCGGACAACCTAATGTATGGTTGTCCGTCAAAGGTGGTGGATGTTCTGGATTCCAATATATTTGGGATGTTACTGATAAAGAGCCTACAGTAGAGAATCTTGTTCTTGATCCAATGGCTGAAATGTTCGTCATTGGATGTACGATTGATTATGTAAATGAATTAGGAGGATCTTATTTGAAAGTAGTAAATCCAAATGCCACGGCATCATGCGGTTGTGGTGAAAGTTTTGCAATTTAACAGTTTACAAACTGCTCCATCTGTGATATAATATACTATGTTTTGGAGGTTATATGTCTTTTTATACGTCTGTCGTTCGTTATGGTAACTCAATGCTTTACCGTGGTTATGACAATCACGGTAAGAGAGTTACTCGTAAAGATTTTTTTAAACCTGAATTTTTGGTTCCCTCTCGGAAAGAGACTGGCTGGTATGGGCTTGAGGGAAACCCTATCGGTTCAGTCTCTTTCGACTCTATGCGTGAAGCAAAGGGCTGGCTCGAGCAGTATAAAGACGTATCCGGTTTTACGATTTATGGAAACACGAACTATATTCATCAGTATATTACTTCGAAGTATCCTCGAGATATTGAATTCGATCGTGACCGTATCAATGTTTCTACTATTGATATTGAGACAGAATACGACGACGGATTCCCTCAGCCTAGCGAAGCGAGTCAACGAATCCTCGCAATCACGCTTAAGAATAACATAGACAATATCTATTGGGTTTGGGGTTATGGCGACTACGATGTAGAAGCTGCACTCATTAAGCCTGTACGTTATATCAAGTGTAAGAACGAAGAAGAACTTCTTCTTAAGTTTCTTGACTTCTTCTCATCTCACGAAAAATGTCCGGATGTTATCACTGGTTGGAACGTGCGATTTTTTGATATTCCATATCTCGTAAATCGTACAGCAAAAATTCTCGGACTTGATCAAGTCAAGAAGTTCTCACCTTGGGGTCTTGTAGATTATCGCAAAGTCACTCGTCGTGGCCGTGAAGATGACTCATATGATCTACGTGGTATTCAGACTCTCGATTATCTCGAACTCTTTCAAAAGTTTGGATATTCGTATGGTCCACAAGAATCATATAAATTGAACCATATTGCTTACGTAGTTCTCGGTGAAAAGAAACTTTCATTCGAAGAATCTGGTTCACTCAAGAATCTCTACAAAGACGATTTCCAAAAGTATATTGACTATAATATGAAAGACGTGCAACTCGTTGATCGTCTCGAAGATAAGATGGGTTTGATTACTCTCGCCATGACCGTGGCTTATAAGGGTGGTGTCAACTATCAAGACACTTTTGGTGTTACTTCGATATGGGAATCAATTATCTACCGAAAACTAAACGCACAAAAAATAGCTCCTCCAGTTAATACTTCAACAACTCTTAAAGCCGCTTTCGCTGGTGGATATGTGAAAGAACCTCAAGTTGGAGCTCATGATTGGGTAGTTTCTTTTGACTTAAACTCTCTGTATCCTAATATTATTGTTCAATGGAATATGTCGCCTGAAACTATAGTCGCTCAAAAAGACACTAGTGGAATTAAATTCTTTCTTGATCATTATCATTCTAAAGGTCAAATGGTTCCTAGACCTACACCAGACGAAAAATATGCTATAGCAGCAAATGGTTCTACATATCGTAAAGACAAAGACGGAGTAATTCCCTCTATTATTGTTGACTACTATGATGAGCGTAAATCTATTAAGAATATGATGTTGGCAGCTCAGAAGTCTTATCAAAAAGAGAAGACATATGAACTAGAGAAAGAGATTAACCGTTTAGAAAATCAGCAAATGGCTATTAAAATTCTTATGAACTCTCTTTATGGTGCTCTTGGTAATCAGTACTTTCGTTACTTTGATTTACGAGTTGCTGAAGCCATTACTCATACTGGTCAGCTCGCTATTCAGTGGGCTGAAATTGCAATGAATAATACTATGAATTCTGTTCTTAAAACAAATAATGAAGATTACGTTATTGCGATTGATACGGATTCTCTTTATGTTAACTTTGGCCCACTTGTAAAGCAACTTAATCCAAAAGATCCTGTTAAATTTCTTGATAAGATTTGTACAGAACATTTTGAACCAGCTATAGCAAAAGCATACGACAATTTATTTCATAAGATGAATTGCTATAAACCTCGTATGGAAATGGGTCGTGAGGTCATCGCTGATCGTGGAATCTGGACAGCAAAGAAGAGATACATATTAAACGTACACAACAATGAGGGTGTTCAATATGCTGAACCAAAACTTAAGATTATGGGAATTGAGGCGATTAAGAGCTCTACGCCAGAAGTGTGTCGTGATAAATTCAGAGAGATCTTTAAGGTTATCATATCTGGATCTGAAGCTGATACGCAAGCTTTTATTAAAGACTTTAAAGCCGAATTTAAATCTCTTGCGCCAGAGAAAGTCGCGTTTCCGCGTTCTGTCTCGAATATCACTGACTGGTCGGATAGGAAGTCTGTATACAAGAAAGGAACACCCATTCACGTTCGCGGTTCCCTCCTTTACAACAAGTATCTTAAGTCAGAAAACCTCACAAAGAAATACGAGTTGGTAACGAACGGAGACAGAATATTCTTCACGTACATGAAGATGCCTAACCCGATTCAAGAGAATGTTATAGCTTTTCCAGACGTCTTGCCAAAAGAGTTTAAGCTAGACTATTATGTAGACTATGACTTACAGTTTGAAAAAACTTTTGTCGAGCCTCTTAAACTAATCCTCGACGCAGTCGGTTGGAAACCAGAACCAGTGGCGACACTCGATGAATTTTTTGCGTAAAAAACAGTTTACTTTTCTATCAAAATGGAGTATAATAATATTATGAGTAAAGATTGGGTAAAAGATATGTACGATATGCACGAAAAGTATGGCGTACACGAGTGGATGGAAAAGAACAAAGACAACAAAGAATTGATGTCTAAGTTTCTAGAATTCCGTCTGAAGTTTCTACAAGAAGAACTAGAAGAGACACGAGCTGCAGCTCTATTCGATAGAAATCCTGAAGAAGTAGTTGATGGGTTGATCGATCTATGTGTTGTTGCTATCGGCACTCTCGATGCATTTGGTGTTGATTCACATAAAGCTTGGAATGAGATCTTGCGAGCTAATATGGAAAAAGAAGTCGGCGTAAAAGAAAGCCGTCCAAATCCTCTCGGATTGCCAGATCTAATTAAACCTGAAGGATGGGTTGGCCCAAGCCATAGGGATAATCATGGAAATCTCATTAACGCTGTTTAATAGCATATTTGATAACAAAACTGACAAACGTATCGATCTTTATAACTTCGACTCGTTTGAACGTATACTATATAAACTATCTAAAGAACCAAGAGCTTCGAAGAAAGAAGCTGTACTAATGTCTCCTGCTACGTATAAACCTCACACGACGAGAGCTAACGATAACGTCGAGAGTTGGGCTGGCTGGTGTGCAATTGATGTTGATGACTATATTTTTAACGGAGATTTTAAAGATGATTTATGTGATCGGTTTTCTCGTTATCGTTTTGTTTGCTATAGTACTGCGAGTAGTACCATTGATCAACCGAAGTTTAGACTTGTATTCCCACTTAGAACATCGGTTAAACATGACGAAATACGAAAGTTCTGGTACGCCCTCAACACAGAACTCGAAGAACTTGGTGACAAGCAGACTAAAGACTTATCACGAATGTATTATATCCCTGCTCAGTATGCTGGTGCTTACAACTTTATTTTCAGTCACAACGGTGATTTTATTGATCATCATGAGCTTATAGCAAAGCATCCCATGCCAGAGAAACAAGGCAATAGTTTCTTTGACAGACTGCCTGAAGAGATGCAGAAGCAGATCATTGAACACCGTAAATCTCAGCTTGACAACATGAACTTTAACTGGTCTTCTTATAGAGACTGTCCATTTTTTCCAAAGCATCTCGAGAGTGAGTATAGATCTATAAGTAATACTGGATGGTATCATAAGATGTATCAGATTATGGTAGCTCTTGCTGGTAACGCGGTACGAAACTCGTATCCTATTACTTCAGATGAGATAGCAGTTCTTTGTAGAGAACTCGATCAGGATACAGGTAATTGGTATGAGAACAGACCAATGCAAAAAGAAGCTGATCGAGCTCTTGAATATGTTTATAAAAATATGTAAAAAAATTACAAGTTATTGAAAACAAACAAATAAAAATTCATCTTTTTGCAAAAAAACTGTTTACAAACACTCTCTTTTATGATATATTATATCTATCAAATGGAAAAGAGGAGATCCAAATGTATAAATTCTTAGAAAACGTAGTCGCTCTTGAAAAAAGCCTGATGCAAGATGTTATTGCACATGAAGGTGTTGACCAGGAAATGGCTAACTTCTACGCTCAAGATCGTAGCGACGTGATTGAAGCTAAATCACTCTACTTCGCTGATAAAGCTGATGAGTTTCGTACTCATATCGATCGTCTTGATACTTTCATTCGTGAAGCTATCGTAATCGCTTTTGCCAAAGATCTTGGTAGCGATTGGGTTCGTAACAATCTTGGTTATGATGTGAAAGGTTATGTATAATGAAAACTCTTAAGATTGGTGATACAGTTATCTCTCGTCATGGTCCAGGTGAAATCACCAAGATAGAACTCTGTGAAAAACCTGGTCATAAATATGGTATAGACGTCAAAGAGATCTATGTAGATCTCGTTGATCGTTGTGTATTTGATCTAAATAATGGTCACTTCGCTTACGGTGATCAAATCGATTTTGTGAGTGTATGATGACTAAAGATCAAGCAAAATTACTAATTGGTTCCGTTGGCGAAGACATAGTTGATGAATGGTTTGAGTATACTAAAAAAACCGAAGATTGGTATGATAGTAAAAAAGATGGCACCATCGCATATTTAACTTATGAAGTAAAAACTCTTACTCTTAATGAAAAATACCAAGGATTTTGGATCGAACAAAATCAATGGAAAAAACTAGATGGAGTAGATTTATTATTTTTTGTAAAGGTTCCACGTTATGATGCCAGTGAAGGCTTGCGATTATATCAAATGAGTAATCATCGAGAAAATTACCAGCTTATCAATCACAAAGGTAGACAAGTAAGAAATTACTTATTTACAAAATGCTTACCATATGGTATAATTACAGATGATAGAGTTCAAAAAGTCCTTGAAGCTTCTGAATCCTTACGTACATATAGAGGTTAACCTATGAAATATTCTCTTAAAGTTCTTCAGCGCGCAGCTGAAATCCAAACTAAAAAATCTTCTGATTATCAGAATCCAAACTCACGAATCAAACAAGCTGACTATTATGTTCGTGGTTGTTCTACTATTCTCGATACGATTCATGCTAAAGTTCTTCGTATGCAGTCTGTATGTGAAGCAATGGAAAATGATCCGAACTATAATCAAAACTTTGAATCACTCGAAGATTCCTGTCTAGATCTAATTAACTATGCATCGTTCTTTGCATCGTATATGAATGGTGAAATGGAAGGTCAAGATCCTTCTCGTGATATGTTTAATCGTCCAAAGAAAGAGGTAGTCTATGAAACTGTCGATTGATGATATTGGCGGAGAAATTGCCAAACAAGATGAGCGTTATACTGTAAAAGATAATACTCATTTGAATAACCTTGTAGTAAGTTCGACAGATCTTCATCCAAAGATGAGTACATCTGGTCACAGCCATGCTGGTCAAGAAGAAGTCTACTATTTCATTAAAGGTTCAGGTAAAATGGAACTCGATGATAAAACGTTTACAGTCAAAGCTGGTGATGTAGTTCTTATCGAAGACGGCGTATTTCATAGAGTACATGCAGGACCTCGAGGAATTTATTTTGTATGTGTATTTGATGGACGGAGAAATCATTGAGAATAGGATTTACCGCATCAACGTTTGATCTGTTACACGCAGGTCATATCGCCATGTTAAGAGAAGCGAAGTCTCAGTGTGACTATTTAATCTGTGCTCTGCAAGTAGATCCTACGCTTGACCGTAAAGAAAAGAATGCGCCAGTCCAATCGATCGTAGAAAGACAGGCTCAATTGGCTGCGGTAAAATATGTCGATGAAGTACTTATTTATTGTACAGAAGCCGATTTACTTGATATAATAAACATGTATCCAATTAATGTACGGATACTTGGCGAAGAGTATCGTCAAAAAGATTTTACTGGTAAAGACGAGTGTCGTAACCGTGGAATCGAATTATACTTTAACAAGCGAGACCACCGGTTCTCGTCTAGTGATTTGAGGGAGAGAGTAGCAGATGCGAATGTACACCGTAAGTGATATCCGTCGATTCTTTATTGACGAACTAAAAGATGAAGCGTTCACAATTGATAAGACTGGCATGAAAACAATTGAATTGATTGGTGCTTCATTTCTAGCAGATGAGCCATCTATCTTTGGTACTCCCAATCAGGACTATATTGATGATGAGATTGCTTGGTATTATTCTCAGTCAACTAATATCAATGATATCTATCAGTTGCCAAATCATCCGAAAGATAAAGCACCACCAGAAGCTTGGCAATACACTGCAAATAAACACGGTGAAATCAATTCTAATTATGGTTTATTGATTTTTGGGCATAAATATTTTCAGCAGTATGAACTGGCTCTAGATGAGCTACTAACAAATCCAGACAGTCGTCGTGCTACTATGATCTATACACGTCCTTCTATCTGGAGCGAGTACAATGAAAATGATAAAAACGATTTTATTTGTACCAATTCTGTCACCTATTACATTCGTGATAATCTTCTCCATGCGGTTGTTCAAATGCGTTCGAATGATGTAGTGTTCGGTTATAAGAACGATTATGCTTGGCAAGATCATATCGTGAATAAACTGGTAGACGACTTCAATGGTTGCCGCGATCTACACGATCGTGAAGAAATCAGCGCTGGTAGTATTACTTGGCAAGTCCAGAATTTACATGTTTATGAAAGGCATTTCCACCTTGTCAATTGATAAACTCAAACAACTTAAATGGGATGAAAGATATTTGGACTTAGCTGCAGGTATTTCTGGCTGGTCTAAAGACCCGTCACGGAAAATCGGAGCCGTGGCAGTTGGATCAAAGGGCAATGTTCTTGCTCAAGGATTCAATGGGTTTCCTCGAGGTATTGATGATAATGAAGATCTATATAATAACCGAGAGGTAAAATATAAGTATGTTGTTCATGCAGAGATGAATGTCATTTATAATGCTACATATAATGGTGTATCGCTTGATGGTTCGACTCTGTATGTTCACGGCTTACCAGTCTGTAGTGATTGTGCCAAGGGTGTCATACAGGTTGGAATCAAAAGAGTTGTCATGCCAGAACAGTTAATCCCTGAGCATTGGCAACCATCTTGGCAACTAACAAAAACAATGTTTAACGAAGCAGGAGTTTCCTATGACTTTATATAAAGGTAATAACGATACTGGTCCAGTTTTTGAAAAAGGTTATCCTCGGCATGAACCATATGAGGAATACATGATACGCAGAATGAGAGAAGAAGATGAATTAACTAGAAAGTATCCAACGTTCGGTGATGTTCTAGAAATTTGCGACAGGATTGAAGAGAAACTTCTTCTTCTAGAAAAAAGAATGAAAAAAGTAGAAACTGATATTGCTTATAATACAGTCAAATGAAAATTCTCGTAGTCGGACATAGTCCTGGTAGCTCTAAAATTAAATTTAGAGATAAGTCACCTACGATTAAAAGGCTAAACGTATGGCTGGATGCATGTGATGTATATCTATATAGCTTTACTAATCTTCGAGCCTCCAGCGTACGATTTCACCGAAATGATGAAAGTGATGAAATAATGTTACAGGAATGCATTAAGGGTTATAATAAGATTATAACTTTAGGTAAAGAAGTGTCACAATATTTCAAAAAACAAGGCATAAATCACTTCCCGGC
>Ga0099846_1001365_pt1 | contig 10118 bp, 7 predicted proteins | sample CB_VirMetaG_FD_78180 | JGI IMG/M metagenome (GOLD analysis project Ga0099846, IMG submission 78180) | Freshwater to marine saline gradient viral communities from Chesapeake Bay - CB_1504_1 Viral MetaG | ecosystem: Environmental > Aquatic > Marine > Coastal | place: USA: Chesapeake Bay | collected... | reverse complement strand
TCATCAGCTAACCTTGCTGCGGCAGTCACAGACGAAACAGGGACAGGGGCGCTTGTTTTTGGCACATCTCCTACTGTATCAGGGCCAACTATCAATGATGGGTACACAGAAGAGGTTTTTGCCGTATCCGGTACGACGCCAGCGCTATCTCCTACAAACGCATCTATCCAGACTTGGACTCTATCTGGTAACTCAACCCCTACTGCCGGAACATGGGCGGCGGGTCAGTCGATTACTTTGATGGTTGATGACGGTTCTGCGTTTACTATTACTTGGTCATCGCTTGCCGTAACATGGACAACGGATGGAGGAGTTGCGCCAACGCTAAATACAAGTGGATACACAGCCATTACGTTATGGAAAGTTGGCACAACAATTTATGGCGCACGAGTGGGGAACGCATAATGTTAGCCAGCAAAACACTTGGAACATCGTCTGGGCCAATTAATCCAGCATGGAATGTTGCGTATGCGGAGTTTTTAGGAACGCCTAATAATGCGTTTTCTGTTAACCCTCAGGATAGCCTTACAACAGGAATATTCTTTAAGCCGGACGGTTTAAGAATGTACGTACTTGGGCGCGGGAACGACAGAGTATATGAATATTTATTAAGCACAGCGTGGGAAGTGTCCTCCTCTTCTTTTGTGCAGTCTTTCTCTGTCTCTGCCCAAGAATCCAGTCCGGCTGGATTATTTTTTAGGTCTGACGGATTGAAGATGTATGTTTTGGGTGCAAGCGGTCAAGATATTAATGAGTACAACTTATCTTCTGCTTGGAATGTATCTACTGCCGTTTATTTACAAAACTTTAGCGTTGCTTCTCAGGACACCCAGCCTACCGGATTGTTTTTTAAACCTGATGGGTTAAAAATGTATGTAACCGGTGATGCAAACAATCGTATAAACGAATATAACCTTAGTACTGCATGGGATGTTTCCACAGCGTCGTTTTTGCAATTTATTTCCATTTCCGCAAACAATACATTTCCAAAGGGTTTGTTTTTTAAACCAGATGGAACCGTATTGTATGTAACTAAGTCAGGCGGCGCCATTCAAAAATACGATTTATCAACTGCTTGGAATATAGCCACGGTTAGTTATGCTACCCAAACATTTTCACTTGAGCTTATTCCTACTTGTGTGTTTTTCAAAGATGACGGCGCTCAAATGTATGTGTTGGGAACCTTTTATAAAGTTGTTTATCAATACTCCGTGCCTACGGCATGGGATTTAAATTCAGCTTCTTATATCTACCCAACCACTAAATATAAAAGCATAACAGCACAAAACAACATTCCGTCTGACATTTATTTTCGAGATGACGGGTTAAAGTTTTATGCCACAGATAGTGGCGCGGTTTTTGAATACAGCTTAAGCACTGCTTGGGACATAGTCACCGCAAGTTATGTGCAGTCGTTTAGTGTGATCTCGCAAGAAGATCAAGTAAAAACCGTTTTCTTTAAATCAGACGGAACCAAGATGTATATTTGTGGAACATCTGGTGATGACGTAAACGAATACAATCTAAGCGTAGCTTGGGATATTTCTACCGCAGTCTTTTTGCAGGTTTTTTCTGTAGCCGCGCAAGATACTCTTCCGACCGGGCTGTTCTTTAAGTCTGACGGATTAAAAATGTATGTTTTGGGCCAACAAAATGACAGGGTACTTGAGTACAATTTAAGCACTGCTTGGGATGTGTCAACAGCCTCGTATTTGCAGTTTATTTCTGTTTCTTCCCAAGATACGGCAGCAGATGGTTTGTTTTTTAAACCAGACGGAAACAAAATGTATATGTGTGGAATTAATAGTCGCGCTATCCATGAGTATCAGCTAAGCGCAGCATGGGACGTTACGACCGCATCTTTTGCTAGGAGTTTTTCTGTAGTGTCAGAAACTACCGCTCCGGTTGGGTTGTCTTTTCGTAACACAGGATTAGAAATGTTTGTTATGTCCGGCAACGCCTCCAACGCTGTTTGGGCATACGATTTAGTTTAAAAGGATTATTATGTACGTAAAAACTGCTGATGGTATCGCACTTGTTTACCCGTACTACACGGATAACTTGATTGCCGACAATCCACAAACATCTTTTCCTTCTGTCATTAGCGATGAGTTGCTTGCTAACTATGATGTGTATCCAGTTGTGGTTGAACCTAACCCGCCATACGACCCTGCGACGCAGTACATTGAAACAGCTAACTTGCCTACGTTAACTGATGGCGTATGGGTTCAAACTAAAACCGTTGTGAATATGACGCCCGCACAGATTCAGGCAAGGAACGACCAGCTTCGTGCTAACAATAAGTCGCAAGCTACACAGCTTTTGCAGCAAACAGACTGGGCGACTATTCCAGATGTTTCTGACCCGGCTGTCAGTAATCCCTATCTTGCAAACTCTGCTGCGTTTGCATCATACAGAAATCAAATTCGACAAATTGCAGTCAACCCTCCTGTTGTCGTTGATGCGTGGCCTGTTATGCCAGAAGAAGTTTGGTCTTAATCTAAGGAACAAAAGTGATCCTACCTTTTCTAGCACCACTGCTTGCTACGCTTGCCTCTAACGGCCTCGGTCTTCTTGGTGACGCAATTACCAAAAAGGGCACCCAGTTCGTTGAAGAGAAGCTCGGTATTGATCTGAGCCAAGAAGCCACGCCAGAAGCTATTGCTAACTGGAAGATGGCGGTCATGCAGAATGAAACTGAAGTCTTGCGCATGGCTTATGGTGACATTGCAAACGCAAGGAATATGCAGGTAGAGGCTCTGCGTCAGGAAGACTTGTTTAGCAAGCGGTTTATCTACTACTTCGCTATCTTCTGGTCGCTCTTCGCCGCCGGTTACATCGGATTCATTACGTTTGGCACCATCCCAACTGATAACCAGCGTTTCGCCGACACGATCCTTGGCTTCTTGCTCGGCACGGTGGTGGCTACGATCCTGCAATTCTTCTTCGGCTCAAGCATGGGTAGCAAGGAAAAGGACAAGCGATGAGCTTAGTAACCGTGAATATGTTGCGCTGCATCACAACGCCTGAAATGGCAGACAAGTGGGTAGACGCATTAAACGAAACGTGTGAACGGTTTGCAATTGACTCGCCTTTCCGCATTGCAGGGTTCTTAAGTAATACGGCACATGAATCAGGCGGCTTTAAGTACGTTAAAGAGAACCTGAATTACTCCGTTGCAAGCCTCATGCGTGTCTGGCCTAGTCGGTTTCCGACCGTAGAGGTTGCGCAGCGATATGCCATGCAGCCAGAAAAGATAGCCAATCGTGCTTACTCCGACCGCATGGGTAATGGTAACGAAGCCTCTCAAGATGGCGCCAAATTTATTGGCAGAGGTCTGATCCAATTAACTGGTAAAAATAATTACGTTGCGTACTCCCTTGCCTGCGATAATGAAGCTCTTCAGCACCCTGAAATTGTGGAGCAACCAAAGTACGCTGCCGAATCCGCCGGATGGTTTTGGGATGTTAATAAGCTGAATACACTTGCTGATGCGCAAGACGTAGGCGGTATGTGTCGCCGCATTAATGGGGGCTATAACGGGCTAGACGACCGCCAGATGAAATACTCTCAAATCATGGCGTATTTCAACCAAGCCAGTTAAAATCGGAAGAAAATAGGGTCAGTTATGTTAACCAAACTCCAATTAAAACCGGGTGTAAACCGCGAAAACACGCCATACCAACAGGAAACTGGCTGGTACGAGTGCGATAAAGTTCGTTTTCGTGCTGGAACGCCTGAGACAATTGGCGGATGGGAAAGAATATCTAATAATACATTCTTGGGTATTTGCCGGTCGATGTGGAACTGGATCACCCTAGGTGGCGCTAACCTTATTTCTGTAGGCACAAATTTAAAGTACTACATCCAAAACGGTGGACTGTACTACGACATCACGCCAATTCGCAAGACTACAACCGGAGCGGCTACGTTTGCGGCTACGAACGGTTCTTCCATCTTAACAGTTACTGATGCGGCTCACGCTGTTGTGATAGGTGACTTTGTTACCTTTAGCGGCGCTGTCAGCTTAGGTGGAAACATTACGGCACTGGTTTTGAATCAAGAGTATCAAATTCTTTCCACCCCCTCAGTAAATACTTACACGATTAATGTTGGTGTTACAGCTAATGCTAGCGATGTTGGTAACGGCGGCGCTTCCGTTGTTGCTGCATATCAAGTCAACGTAGGCCCAGAGATTCAAATTCCACTCCTAGGATGGGGCGCCGGTACATGGGGATCTGGAACATGGGGCGTTGGCACATCCTCCGAGAACTCAATACGCATTTGGTCGCAAAGCAACTTCGGCCAAGATTTAATTTTTGGCCCTCGTGGCGGCGGAATGTATTATTGGTCTGCCGGAGGCGGTGGATTAACGACTAGGGGTGTTGCTTTAAGTTCTTTAGTTGGTGCGTCAGATGTACCCACTAAGCAAAACATCATTATGGTTTCTGATGTTTTCAGATTTGTGCTGGCGTTTGGTGCCAACGAACTAGGTAGCTCTATCCAAGATCCAATGTTAATTCGATGGTCAGACCAAGAAGATGCTGCAAACTGGACTCCTGCCGCCACAAATCAGGCTGGAGGACTAAGACTGTCGCACGGATCTGAAATTGTTTCTGCCGTTCAAACACGACAGGAAATTGTAGTGTTTACAGATATGTCTGTTTACACCCTGCAATATCTTGGGCCTCCAGCAATCTGGGGCGCAACATTGCTAGCTGACGGAGTATCTGTCATTGGGCCAAACTCACCAGTTGTGGCTGCTGGCGTTACGTACTGGATGGGTATAGATAAGTTCTATAAATACGATGGTAACGTCACTACGCTTCGCTGCGACCTCCGTCAACACGTATTCTCAAACATTAACTTACTGCAAGGCTATCAGGCTTTTGGTGGAGTTAATGAGGCGTTCAATGAGGTATGGTGGTTCTACTGCTCTAAAAACAGCACAGTGGTAGATAAGTACGTTATTTACAATTACATTGAAGATATTTGGTATTACGGATCAATGGAACGTAGTGCTTGGGTTGGCGCAGATGTAAGTGACTATCCAGTTGCCGCAACTTATAGCCGTAACCTTGTGCAACACGAGCTAGGCGTTGACAACGGAGAGGGTGAGACTGCCGCCTCAATTAACGCTTATATTGAGTCCGCAGAGTGGGATGTGGGTGACGGCGATAGCTTTACATTCATTCGTAGGGTTTTGCCGGACGTTACGTTTAGATCATCTACTGGAGCGCTTGCGCCTCAGTTAACGATGACAATTAAGCCAATGCGTAACTCTGGCTCTGGTTACAACACGCCACAGTCAGAAGGTGGAAGCCCGTCGGCTAACGTTGTGCGTATTGCTCAAGCACCTATTGAGGAGTTTACTGGACAGGTCTTTATTCGAGTACGCGGCAGACAGTTTGTATTGAGATACGAATCGGATCAGCTTGGAACGGCATGGCAGACTGGCGCTACTCGTGTTGACTTTATTAAAGACGGTAGACGCGGATGACAAAGTTAGTCAACCCTCGCGCCCCCGCTTTGCCATTGGCAGAGCCTGCCTATACCCGCGACTTTAAGAACCGGTATTCCAACATCCTACGCCTGTACTTTAATCAACTTGATTCGTTGTTTCAGGCATTACTTGGAACGGATGGTGCGCAGTATTTTCAGTCTCCGCATATTGCTGCACAAAACAACACCAATCAGTACGCTCTTGGCGACAACATACCGACGTTGTTAATATTTGATTCTTTGGATTCTATATCAGGGTTTACCCTAAACCCAGCAGGGTATGCAAGAGCCAATCAAGATGGAGTGTACAAAATTGATTACAGCTTACAGTTTGCCAATACTGACAACATCATCCATGACGTATTTGTCTGGCTGCAAACAAACGGCACGGTTGTTACCGGATCGTCTAGTCGATTTACGTTGCAAGCTCGCAAAAGTGTTGGTGTCTACAGTTACGTCACGGCTTATTCATCTGTTACGTTTGAAATAAAGAAAGACGACGAAATCCGCCTGTGGTGGGCAACAGAAAAGGCCTACAATATAGTAGGTTCGGTTGACGGAGTTTTGATAAAATCATTCCCGGCTCAAACTCTGCCTTACGTGCGCCCCGCTAACCCTTCCGCAATTGGTAGTATTGTGTACGTATCTCGGCTACCGTAGGAAAATATTATGGCAACTACCGATCAAATTGCTCAAGCTTACCGCGATATTCTCGGTCGTGAACCTGACGCTGAAGGATTGAAATATTGGGTGTCTACGGGCGAAGACATTAATAAGATTCGCAGCGACATTCAGATTGGTGAAAATCAACAGATTGCTCAGCTTTACAGAGATATTCTTGGGCGTGATCCAGACGCTGAGGGGTTAAAATACTGGGCGCAAAGCGGTCAAGACTTAGGCACGATTGCAAGCAACATCAACCTAAACAAACAACAATCTGCTGCTCCAGCATATACACCTTTTGATCTCAATGCGTTTGGTAATGGGCAAGGCTCCGATCAGGAGATGGAGTATTACAATGACGCAAAGCTTGCCAATTGGCATATGAGTCGTGGCGATCCGAATGGATACGCTCAGCAGTTTATTAACTCAGCAAACGAGCTTAAAGCACATCTTTCCCAGCCATATAGAGTTGACACGATTACTAGCGGCGGCGGTGATGCCGGCACAAACACAGAAACCGTTCTAGTTACGCCCAGTGGAAATGTTCCTGTTGTTGAGGATCAAAATGGTCAGTATGTTGCGAACATTATTGGTTCCGGCAGCGGTGAAAGCGGCGGATCAAACACAATAGGTGCGACAGTCGATCCTACTGCTATTGCTCAGCAAGAAGAGGCGGCAAAAGAAAAACCTTATGGCGCGGGAGAGGGTCAAGCTCTTGGTTATGAATATGGAATCAAAAACGCTTATGGCGACGTCTATAAAAAATATGATGCGCAAGGAAACCTTACTGAGTTTTTAGATAAAGACGGCAAGTTTCAAAAAGCTAGCGACGTCAAGCCAACTGGCACTCGCTTTAATGCACAGACAGGACAGTTAGATACCGTTTACTCATACGGCGGTAGATCAGATATTGTCGGCAACAGTTACGTGCCGGGTATGTCTCCTTACAAAGAAGATCAGGCCGGCTGGCTTGGTGAGGGCGGCTGGTCACGAGTTGGGGGCTTGGTTGCCGCGGCTTTAACGGCTGGTGCTTATGCCGGCGCATTGGCTCCGCTTGGTATCGGTGGCGCTGGCGCTGCGGTTCCCGGATCTTTTGCGGCTGTAGGCACGGCTGCGGCAAAGTCTGCACTTACAAGTCTAGCTGTGTCTGGGCTTCAGGGAGCCAAACCTGCCGATATGCTTAAGGCCGGATTAACCGGTGCTGTTTCTGGTGCGCTTGGCGCTTATTTGCCAGCATCAGGACTAAGCTCGTACGAACAAATTGCAGCAAGAGTTGCCGGACAAACAGGATTAACTGCGATTACGGGCGGAGACGTTAAGCAGGCTCTGATTTCTTCTGTTTTAAGCTCTGTGATACCTGCTGTCATTAATGAATCCATGCCTGATGACGTGACAAACGCTCTTAATAAGATGCCAGAGTCAGCCAGAAAAGTGTTAATGAGTACTTTAACTAGCTCATTAAGCGGGGCGATACAAGGTCAAGATATTCCAGACGCAGCAATTCGTGGTGTAACAAGTGGATTGACCAGCGTTGCAAAAGACTTTGCTTCCGGCGCATTTAAAGACTTTACAGACTCTGACTTTGCTCAGAGCTTTTCTAATACGTTTGGTTCTAGCATCGGTGAAATTGAAGAGCCCGGTGGGTTAATTCCTTATACTCCTGACAATACGCCAACCAATGTTGCGGACTCCACTTATACCAACGCCGATGACCTAAACAACGCATTTGCAGAGTTATCAAAAGAACTAGAACAAACAGGTGGCCCATCTGCTTTGGAAGGAAGTCAAACAGCCTCTGCAACGGCAAACGATGCTGGCCCCGTTACAACATTGCCGCCTACTACTGTTACCGCAGAATCAGAATATGAAAGGGCATTAAGGCTGTATAACGAAGTAATGCAAGAGCTTGGCAACCCTACAGCTGAATCTGTAGATGATCCCGATTTTCTTGCTGCATTAGAAAGAGTCACTTCGCCGACGGCAACAGAGACAGGCGGTACAGGTACAGGTTCTATATACGACAACCTAGAAGATCCCGGTGGCTTGTACGATGTAATTAATCCAAACACTAGCGCGGGAACAGGCACAGGTGGAACCGGCAGCGAGATTTCCGACCCAGACAATTATCTAAGCGGTCTGCCTTCAGATCCAAGCTATGACGACATACAGGACATCATAAGTGGTGGCACTACTAACACCACAGGATTGCCGGGCGGGTTGTATACCATAGGAACGCCGGGCGCAACAACCCCCGCAGAAGGATTGCTTTCTGCAAGCGGCGAACCTTTGCGTATGGATGCAAGTGTTCAAGACGTTTTTAATAGCATATTAGAAAATTCCAAAGAGTCTGGAGTTGATGCTTACGTTAAAGCTAACGGTGAGCTTGTATCCAATGCTTTGTATAACTCTAGTTTGCGGGGCGGGGCAACGCCAGAACAGGCGCAAGCGATTATAAATAAATTTTTACAAGACCCAAGCAATATAGAATCTTTACGTAGCGACATACGCTACTACACAAACATTGACTTAACGCAGCCAACGCCTGTTGTTGATGCGCCTGTCTTACCAGCGCCAGAAGTTCCAATACCTGAGCCTGTCGTTCCCCCGCTTGAAGAAAAAACATTAGAAGATATTCTTAATGAGGAGTTTCAACCACTTCCTGTTGAGCCTGAAAAGGAAAAAGATACATCAAAAGATCCCGGTGGTGCTGGAACACAGCCTGCGGATGAGCCTACGCCAGATGTTACGCCTACGCCTACAGCGCCGACTCCAACGGCACCGGAACTTACACCAACAGATGCTCCTCCTGCGCCCTCACCAACGCCTACGCCGACTCCGGATGCTCCCACACCTACTGCGCCTCCAAGCACAGGTAATCCTGAGCTAGATAAGATCATTGAGGATACAACTTCGTCAACAACAAGCCCGACGCCATCGCCTAATGTGCCATCCATCACACCGGATGATTCCCAAGCAGCAGATGCTGCCGCTGCTATTGCCGCATTACAAGCCCAAATTGAAGCAAACGAAGCCACGGGCATAGGACGCAGTGAAGCTACAGATCAAGCAATCAAGGATGTGGCGGAAAAACTTGGCACGACAGAGCAAGCAATTAGAGATGCAATCGGTGGGGTGAAGACTGACCTTGCAGGAGATATTGCAGGAGTTAAGACAGACCTATCAAAAGATGTCGAAGGGGTTAAGACAGACTTAACGAAGCTTATTGCAGATAATGAATCTGCCGGCTTAACTCGCGACGAAGCTACAAACAAGGCTATTTCTGATTTAGCAGGAACACTAGGCACTACCGAGCAAAGCCTCTTAGATGCAATCCAAGGTGTTGCCACGGATCTTGGTGGTCAAATAACAGGCGTTCAGTCCGATCTGACCGGTCAAATGGGTGACATTGAAGGTCGTTTAGCCGCACAAATAGCCGCAAATGAAGCCGCCGGCATGGGTCGCGATGAGGCGTTTAGTTCTGCTGTTGCTGGTCTTGGTACGCAGATTGGCGGGCTAGGCACTCAAATCGGTGGAATCGGTCAAGGGCTCAGTGGGTTGCAACAAGGATTGGCTGGACTATCGGCTGGTTTTGGTGCGTATCAAGCAGCGAATGCCAAGGCAGCAGCTACAAAGCAACGGCAAGAGCAGGGTCAACAGCTGCTTAATATGCTAACGTCGCAAGGCAAAGGCGAAGTTAAGAGCGCCCCACTTGCTTCCATCGACTATATGTACGACATCGGTGGAGAAAGTGTTTTTGCTACACCAAAACAAGAAAGTTTATTTTTGTCTCCATTTGAAAATGCACCGGCTCCAGTAGAGGGTGCGATGCCAAAGTACAAATATGCTGATGGCGGCTTCATTGAAGACGATTACACAATTGACGATTTATATAGAACGTTAGGGAGTTAATTATGGCAGAAGAAAGTTCAATATTTGACGATTTGGAAGACCCC
>Ga0099846_1001363_pt1 | contig 10122 bp, 8 predicted proteins | sample CB_VirMetaG_FD_78180 | JGI IMG/M metagenome (GOLD analysis project Ga0099846, IMG submission 78180) | Freshwater to marine saline gradient viral communities from Chesapeake Bay - CB_1504_1 Viral MetaG | ecosystem: Environmental > Aquatic > Marine > Coastal | place: USA: Chesapeake Bay | collected... | reverse complement strand
CTAGACTACCAGAGTTTTCAAAGTCTAAATAAAATCCATTTGTGCCAAAGGTTAAACCAGATACATCTATTGGTTTCCATATTCCACTATCTTCGTCAAATTCTCCAAATGATGTTGGGTCTAATGCTTGTCCATCAATAAAAACATATTCTGCCATGTAGCCATCAAAAAAACCAGCACTAGGAGAAGAAACACCTAATGCACCTATTTTAATATTATTTGAATTTGTGTTTAAATTAGCATCTGTATTTTGTGCAACATAACCAGATGAAGAAAAACTTGTTTCTTGAACTCCATTTATATATATTTTTTGTCTATTTGAAGATGTTGATTGTGTACTGTCATAAGAACAAACTATATGATACCAAGCTGATACATCTCTAAATAATCTGTTTGTTGTTAAACTTGTTGCAGTTCCACCACTATCTCTAAAGTACCATGTTAATTGATCTGTTGTATCATTAAATCTTATATGTTCTCTAGGATTTGAACCACCATCAAAAGAAGCAATATAATGATAATCAGATGTTGTTAAACCACATCTTTTAACCCAAACTGATAAAGTATATTTATCTGCATTTGTTGGTGTTCCTTGTGTTCTGTTTAAATAATCACTACTACCATCATTAAATCTTAATGAGTTAGCAACTTCGTAACCACTTACTACTTGTGTTGCTGGATAGAGAAAACTATTTATTGGCATTAAATCTCCTGTGGAAATTCTGCTAGTGGTCTTGTTTGAGTTCCATCTTCTTGTGTTGTGTATTCGTATAATGCTTTTAGTTCATCAACATTAGTACAAGCATCTATTTGAGTTTCCATCTCATTTGATTTTGCTCTTACATTTGCTCGATATGTTTTAATGTTGTCAGGTATAGTATATGTGTCATCATCTAATGCTTTATGATTATACCAATCTGTTTGTTCTAATAAACCACTAGCTTGTTGTTTTATAATATCTTTCTTTTGTGATTTTAAACCTTTAATAACTACAACAGGGTCTAGTTCTACACCATTTTCATCTGTTGCATTACTGTCTTCTAATTGTTTTGCAGTTGCAGTTCCCCATGATCTTGTGACTTGTCCATCAGCAAAAGTAAATTGTTCATTTGTGTTAATATAATATTGTTCATCTTTTTTGTTTGTTGAATCTGTAATTACTTCATAAATACCAATTGCATTTTTTTCAGCAATAGACCATTTAGTAAAAATGTCTGATGAATATTGAACATTATTTAATACAAACCCTTTAGGGTAAGTAAATAATTTTGTTACTGTATTATTTTCTACTAATGCGTACATATTAACTCAATGTTAGTGCTTGATTTCTACCAACTTCAATCCATTTACTGCCATTGTATCTAAACACAAAGACATCTCCTAGATTTGCAGTAGCTGTTAATGTAGGTGCAGTATCACTAGCAAATTCATATACTGCGTTCCATGTTAAAGTTCTTCCACCAGTTCCATCTTGAACAACTAAAATAGAAATAAATTGTCCAGTAGTTCCACTTGTTGGTGCAGCTAAAGTTCTATTACCACCCAATGTAACTTTACATACATCTTGTGTTTCTGCGTTCCAAGTAATAGTTGCTTGATCTGTTAATGTTGCTTCTGCATAATTTAATTTTGCAGATGTAATAATATCGTCTGCAATATCAGATGAAGTTAAAACTTCTGGTGCTGGTTGTTTACCAATAAAAGGCATTGATCTCCTATGTACTTATTGCATCTACTGTAGATACCCAAACATCTAAAGATGAAGCTGTGTCTGATATAACTTTTAAAGCATCACCAGATTGAACTACAAACTTTGCTCCACCATCTAATACTTGTAATGATGAACCTGCAGGGATAGTAACATCTTTAACAAGATAGATGTCGTTAGAACCATCATTAATATATACAGATGCTACAACAGCAGAAGCTGTTATATTTGCAACTGATATACCAACAACAGTATCATAACTGTCTGCTGTAAATAAAGTTGCAGCTCCAGTTCCTACATCATTGCTTGTGTATCTTCTAAAGTTTTGTGCCATGTTTACTCCTTACTATAAAGCGATTGCCATTGCAATGCTAAATCCATTGGTTGCTAAATTACTTGTGTCTGTAGATTCTACTACACCCCAAGTTGTTCCATTATAATATTTAAGTACATTACTTACTGTATTAAAATATAATGCACCATCTAATAAAGCATCACCATCATTATCTAATGTAGGATCACTAGCTTTTGGACCAAGATACCTGTCATCAAAATTATCGTATGCTAATTCTGCAGCAGCTTGAGCTGTTTGAGCTGCCGTAGCTGAAGTTGCAGCATTGGTAGCTTGAGTGGTTGCCGTAGTCGCTGATGTAGCTGCATTCGTTTCGCTTGTCGATGCGTTTGACGCAGATGTTGAAGCAGCACTTGCAGATGACGCAGCATTCGTTTCACTTGTAGCTGCATTAGTTGCAGATGTACTAGCATTAGATGCTTGAGTGGCTGCAGTTGTAGCTGATGTAGATGCTTCAGTAGCTTTTGTTGTAGCTGTTGTTGCAGAAGTAGATGCTGATGTAGCAGAAGTAGCTGCGTTAGTCTCGCTTGTAGCAGCATTAGTTTCACTAGTTGCAGCATTGGTTGCTGAAGTAGATGCTTCACCTGCTTTTGTAGTTGCAGTTGTAGCAGAGGTTGCAGCATTAGTTTCAGAAGTTGATGCAGCACTAGCAGAACTTGCAGCAGCCGTAGCACTAGCAGCAGCATTAGTAGCACTTGTTGTAGCACTTGCAGCGTCTACTAACAAATCCCATTTAGCACTATCTGTATTTGTAGTTAGTGGTTGAACACCAGATGAAGTGTGACCTGTGTTACATAAAAAAATATTATTTGTTGAAGTATCTTTTACAATATCTCTAGCATTGTAAGTAGTTGATGCTGACCAGTTGCCTTTGAAAGTTCCTAGTTCTTGAGATACAACAAGTTCACCATTGTCATCAAAACCAAAAATCTTTCCAGCTCTAGCTGTTGCGCCAATAGCAAACTCTGTGTTGTTCATTGTGTTGGTTCTTGATAACTTGATCGATCTATCAACTTCTTCTTGAAGTTGTTGGATTGACATCATTGAACGATCCAATCCCTCTTCATGTGATTCCGCAGGGAAAGGATCATTAGCAATATAATCTATTGCTTGTGTTTGCGGAACAGCTCTTCTAATTACTACAGTTTCAGTTGCAGTTGGAATATTGCCAGTTGTGAATACTATAGTTCCACCATTAGCATTTCCTGCACCTGTTACTGTATAATGAGTCGTTAAAGTTTTTACTGTTTCAGTAGCTGAAGCATCTCTAATGATAACTTGAAGATCAGAGTCGGCAAAAATTTTAAATGTATAATTAAAGGTATCGAGTGTATTATTTCCAGAGTAGGAGTTCTTTACTGTAGTAGATGATATTGTCATATTATTATCTCTATATTATTATTATTCCTTATTATCAACCTTTATATTCAATAAATCTAAAGACTTTTTAGCAGTTAATATCATTTGTTCTGCAAATAAATCTATTAATTCTCTTTTTTCTTCAGCAGTATATTCTTTATTATTATATGTATTTCTTATTATTGCACCATATTCTTTTATACTTTCTGCGTAAATAGATAATTGAAGTTGTTGACCAGTTAATTGTTCTCTAACTTTTTCAGATTCTAAAACCTTACCTTGTTTTTCAAGAGCTGCTGCTTTATTTTTTATTTTTTCAACAGCATTATATTCTTCATAAAATTTAGTAATCCATTGAGATTGTAGATCTGGTCTCTTTGCAAGAAAAGCTCTAAATACAGGCATAGAAGATAGTGGTTGAGTTGGTTTAATTGGATCATCAATCATACCACTTGCTATTAATGCTTTATCTGATAATTGAATTGCGTATCTTCCAAGTGTACCTGTCCAAGCCTTTATAAAATTTTCTATTGCTATTGGATTATTAAATTTAGTATCTACTCCAATAATTTTATTAACAGTAGCTGCAATTAATTTTGCAGTTTCAGATGTATAATTAGTATATTGCATTTCATTAGGTAAAGTTTTTGCAATATATTCTGGAACTAAAGGTGTATTTCTAAACCAACTTTTATTTGAAAAAGTTTCATATATAGGTAATATTACTTGAGGTGTTGGAATAAATCCTTTACCTGTTTGCAACAAATAATCTGTAAACCAACCATCTAATTGTTTTCTAGTTGTTTCATCTTTACTAAAATTATGATCTAAAAAAGATTCTACTAAAGAAGCAAAGACTACACCAACATCAAAAGGTTTTGGTATTTTATGAATTACTTTATCTTCACCTTCTCCAGTAGCTATTAACCAATAATGTCTTTTAACCCATTCTGGTTGAGCTTGAATATCTTTATCATCTTTATTTAAAAACCAAAGAACAGCAGTTGGCATCATTATTCCACCGCTTATAGCAAGTAAAGCTCTTGTTGGTCTTTCTTTAAAAGCATCAAATAGTTTTGCATAACCTTGTATTCTTGCATTATAGAATGCAGATATTTGATTTAATGTTTGTATCTTTACTCCCATTTTACCAAAGTCTAAAGTTATATCTCTACTTTCAAAACCAGCTCTTTCTACTGCCTGTTTATGTGTCATTCCTTTTTTTATAGAAGCATTGTAAGCTCTTCTATATTCTGAAATCCTTGTAGCATTTTCAAAAGTTTCAGAAATAACTCTCAATATTTCTATAGGATTTTCTGCTTTGTTTCTTATTTGACCTTTATTTAAAATATCAAATGCAGGTTTATCAAAGATAGCTCTATCTACTGACATCATTGTAGATTGCATACCACCAGACTTAATCCAATCTTCATAAAGTTTTTGAGATTTTTTACTTAAACCTGTTTTTCCTGCAATAATATCAAACAATCCTCTAATAGAACTTACAACAGGAAAAAAACCATACTTACTATATATAGATGCTTGAACTGTATCTCTTAAAAAGTTTGCACCAACAAAATCTAAAGCTAATGTAGCACCAGCTCTTAACCATGATGCAGGTTTTCTTCCAATAAAACCAAATAAATTTTGTGTAGCTCTAGGGTCAAAATCTTTCATTGCTTCTGCAAGATCTTTACCTACTTCCCAAACTTCATATTTACCATTACGAATAACTCCTATAGAATCATCACCAATTTTATCAAAATTTTTTCTAAATACTTGTAAGTTTTCTATTTGTTTTGCAGTTAACATAGAGGTATCTATACCTAAATCTTTTAATTCTTTTGCATCTAATTTAATACTTTTTGAAACAGTTTTCTTTTTTATATCTAAAAATAAACCTTTCTCTTGACCTTTCTCAACCAATGTAACAAACTCTGAAATAGCAGCATTCCTATCTGCTTTTTTAATTAAAGCAAATGTATTACTATATGTAGTTTCAATTGGATCTATTATATCTTTTGTAGATCCTTTCATTTCTTTTAATGGAGATACAGCTTGTTTTGCTTCTCCTTTTACAATAGACTCCATCACTCTAGCAAAACCAATATAATCTTTATTCATTTCTACCATAGATTTAAAAGTTTCTGGAGTTATTAAACCTTTATCTCTTACGTATTCTAATAATCTTTTATTGTATTCAATTAATTCTTTTCTTACATTTTCATATTTTTTAATTAACTTTGAATTGTTTGCTACTTTATTAGCAACTTCTAAAGTAATCCCAGTTTCAATATCTTGTTTACCTTTTTCAACTACTCTTTTTGAAATAGCATAATTATTGAACTCTGCATAAGTTTGTCTATTTCTTTGATCTCTTTCTTTTAATTTTAATGTTGCTCCTTTTTCAATTAAAGGATCTAATATGTCTTTAAAAGATTTACCATTTGTTTTTAAATTAACATTAAATGTACCTTTCTCAATAGCAGCACCTGCTTTATTTTCTACACCTAATAAAACTCTAAACAGTTCATAAACATTTAAAGCATCTTTAGTATTTTTTATATTTTGTACTTTCTCTACTATTTTTTTTATTGGATGAAGTCTATCAATATATTTAGTTGCTGCCGCATCTATTGCTTGTTTTTTAGATTGAATATCTCCTTCTATTGTTTTTACAGGTTCTCTTTCTGAATATTTTGTTTTGTTAAAAATAGCTTGTTCTTCTTTGGTTTCAAATTTTAAACCTTCTTTAAATTTTTCTGGTTTATATTCTACAATTTTTTCGTTACCATAATGTCTAGGATTAGTATTTGTTTTACTAGCAATATCTTCATAAACAGTTTTATGAGTTACTATATCTTCTGCTAATTCTGGTAATGTTCTATCATTTTTTTTTATTATATATTTTGATTTATTTATTGCAGCTCCACCATAATTAAACAAACCAAATAAAAATAAACTATCTTGCATTTGTTCTTTGCTAGGCATTTCTCCATGAATAGCAGCTCCAGTTCCTTCAAATCCTATTACACTAGCAATGGTTTTTTTTAATGGTCCATTAAACATTCCACCTAACTTTGTTGCAGCATAAAGTTGAGCAGCTTCTGTAGCTCCAGCTTTAATTCCTTCATTAGTCCAAACTCTAAAAAATTCATTAAAACCATTTACCTCATCATTTTGTAAAGCTGTTAAATAAGTTTGTCTTAATGATCCAGCAACAAATGCACCTGTTGCTAAACTAACATCTGGTTTTCTAGTGGCAAGACCAGTAGCAATAGTAGGTACTGCATAAACAGGAAAGTCTTTTACTAGTCTTGAAATATTCATAATGTTTCTTTCTAAAAAACCTGTATCTTCTGGATTTTCAGTTGTATACATTGAAGGTATTTCTTCACCATTTACATAAGATTGATGTAAATCCCAAATACCAGCATCCCATCCTCTTTCCCAATATTTTTTTGGTTCAAATATTTCTCCAACTAATTTTTCTTTTTGCTTTTGAATAAAAGGAGTGTCGTCATTTTGAGCATTTAACTGTTGTATTTCTACATATGCTTTTTCGTGTTCTTCTTTTCCAAGACTAATAATGTTACTCCAAAATTCTCTAATAGGTTTTAAATCTAATTCTTTATGACCTAAATCTTTTGCAATTTCTTCTGTAGTAAATCCTGCCTTACTTAAACTTTCAACTTTATTTTTTTTCCATTCAGTTATTTCTTGTGAACTAAAACCTGCTTCTTCAAAAGATTTTATTTGATCTGCTAATGTAGCCATTAGTTTGCCTTTATTATTTCTTCGTATTCTTCAATAGTAATAGTTCTTCCTAACTCTTCTTCTATTTGTTTTTTTGTTTTTTTATTTTGATTAGGAATTTCTGGAAGATCTTCTCTAGCTTTAATATTGTCTTTAATACTTTTATAAACATCATCCATACTTGGAATAAATGTATGAATGTCATAAGCAATAAAATCTTTATTACCTCTTGTTGCTTTTAATAATTTATCTGGAGTCTTGCCTTCTTTTATTCCATTTATATATCTAATATACATAGTATATTTAAAGTCGTTTAATCTTGAATCTCTTTTAGGATCTAAATCTTTTAAAGCTGAACTACCTGCTACTTCTAAAGAAAACAAATTCATAAAGTCAAAAAACTTTGTATGGTTTTCTTTAAAGTTTTCTTCATTAGAAATTGAAAAAAGATTGTTTAAAAATTTTACATCAGCAACATTTAATTGAGTACCTACTCTTTCAAATATAGATTTAGGTTCTGTCTCTCCAGTTAAAAGAAACTTGTCATATGCTGTATTAATTTTATCATCAACAATTAATTTCATTATATCATCATTGCTATCAAATTTAGATATATTGTTTGCAGTTTTTTCAGAAACTTTTGTATTAAAATCAACTAATTGTTCAACTATTCCAGAATCATTAGGAAATAATTCTTGCAATTTATTTGTATATGTTCCTTTGTTTTTATAAAAATCTTCCATAATTTGATTTGTTTTTTGAGCTGTTTCAAATTTACCTATTTGAGTAGATGTTAATATTTGTAATTGTCTATCAGATTTAATTTGATTTGCTTTTTGTAAATATTTTTTTTCAAACTCATTTCTTTCAGAAACAGTTAAACTTTGATAAATAGATTGTAAATTTTCATTACCGCCAAATGTTTTGTTTTCAACTTCTTTATTTGCAATAACAAAATCTCTAGGGTCTGCGTCAAAAGGTACATCAAGAGGAGCAAGTAAAGCTGAAAATTTTTGTTCTTTAATAACTACATCTGCAACTTCATTTAATTTTAATTTTTGTTCAGCAGACACATCATCAAACAAACCTTTTTTTAATGCTTCTTTAAATTGAAAAGGATTATTGTTAGCCATAGAAGTAGCTAAAAATTCTATACCTTTTTCATTATATGCTTCTATTAATCGTTTTGCTGTACCCTCATCATATTCTGGGTTACTATTAATTCTATTAGCATTGTTTATTTTATGTTGATCTATATAACTTGTTCCAAGTTCTTTAAGTAAAAGAGTATCTTTAGTCCAAGCATCATCATCAATTTTTTTATTTTCATTAATTAAATTTATTCTAGCTTCTGAAATAGCTTTTGTTTTAAATAAACCAGATGTTGCATAAAATTTGTTATCAATAGCTTTTTTTTCAAAATTATTTAATTTATTAAAATCATTTGCTTTATGCCAGTTATAAAGATTTTCAATTTCTGTATCAAAATATTCTGATGCTTCTGAAACTGAAGGTTTTGATTTTGCTTCACTTTGAATAGTCAACCAACCTTTTTGAATTATATTTCCTTGATTATCTTTTTTATCTTCATAAAAACTATTTACTAATTGATTGGCTCTATTATTTGCTTCAATAGTTTTTTCTTGAATATAACTTTCTTGTAAATATTTACTTACTGGAGCTAAAGCAGATGCAGTTGTTTTGTTTAAATCTAATTGTAAATTAGATTCAACACTTGCAGCTTGTGTTGTTATAGTTCCTGTTGATGTATATGTAGGTATCTTTGGCATAGTTATCCCATCATGCTTAATAATGATGTTCCAGTTGATGTTATTGTTCGTAGTTGAGAAGTTCTAGCTTCTTGTCTTGCTATATCACCTCTTATTCTAGCAAAGTTAGCTTCTTCAAATGCTCTTGATTTTCCTATTTCTGCATTATATTTTATTTTTTGTCTTTCTAATTCAGCTTCTTCTAAATTAGATAATCTTATTCTCATTGCAGTTCCGCCTTGAGTAACACCAGATTTTGCTGTTTGAACTATAGTTGATCCTTCAAGTTTTCTAAATTCTTTATCAAATGTAGATAAATCTAATGCTAGTTTGTCATCAATTATTTTAGCTTCTTGTTCTTTAACTTTAGCATTACGATCATTAACTGCTTGATTAAACTTACCATAAGCACCTTGTTGTTGAACTTGTGCTGCACCTATTGCACCTACTACTGCCATCTGCCAACTCATTAGAATAACCTCGCATACATATATTGATCAGAACCATCAAAACCAAATTTTTTCATTAATCCTTCTTCCTGTAATCCTAACCATTTAGCAAATTTTAAACCAGTTGTATAGTTAGCTCTTACAGCAGTTTGAACTCTATTGATATTATTTTCTTTTGCTATTCGTGCAAAATCTTTCTTAATAGCTTTAGCGACTAACAAAGGATGATCTAAAGCATCTTTAGTAGCTAACACCCAACCTTCTGCAACACCACTCCAAATTATTTTCATACCTGCAGCAAAGATAGGTTTGCCATCAATCATACCTGTAAATGATAAATTATCTTGTTCTAGGTTATCTGGGTTTCCATTAAACTCCATATCTTTATCCATTAGTAAATGATTCATTTGTTGGTTCATAATATATCTTCCATGTTCACCTTTGTATTTAACTATATTTAATATTCTATCCATCGTTTGTTTGAAGTTTAGGATATAAAGATAGGATCGTCAAAGGTAAAGGTTGAGTTTGTCTTACAAATATAAAACCATCTGTTTCATAGTTGCCTCTAAATTCTATTTCTTTATCTCCAGTAAATACATTAATACCACTATCCATTGGATTAGCTGAAGATCTAAATGGTATTCTTTCCATGTTATTTAGATCTGGACCAATTTCCACACCAATACTTTCATAAAGTCTAGCAGTAATCTCATAGATTCTTTTAGT
>Ga0099846_1001362_pt1 | contig 10124 bp, 2 predicted proteins | sample CB_VirMetaG_FD_78180 | JGI IMG/M metagenome (GOLD analysis project Ga0099846, IMG submission 78180) | Freshwater to marine saline gradient viral communities from Chesapeake Bay - CB_1504_1 Viral MetaG | ecosystem: Environmental > Aquatic > Marine > Coastal | place: USA: Chesapeake Bay | collected... | reverse complement strand
AGTTAGTTGAAATTATTGATGTATTGAAAGACGAAGGCAAGAACGTCTTCGTTGCGATGAGTACATTTTCTGGATATAGCCGCAAATCTGATTCAGCGTTGTATGCACGGTCGTTCTATATTGACCTTGATGTAGATCCTGAGAACCCAAAAAAATACCGTAGCAAAGACGAAGCATTAGTAGCGTTAACTGACTTTCTTCAGATTACACAGTTGCCCCCACCAGTGCGTACAGACTCTGGCGGAGGAATTCATGCCTATTGGTTATTTGATCAAGACATTCCCATACCAGAGTGGAAACAATATGTATTAAAGTTCAAGGCGCTGTGTAACGATCACATCAAGATCGACAACAATGTCACAGGTGACGCAGCCCGAATTTTGCGTTGCCCTGATACGATCAACTATAAAAACGATCAAGAACGTTCTACGCACTTTATTGACGAAGACTTTGGGCAATACAGTTTTCAGCAGTTCAAAGAATATCTGGGAGAAGAAGCAAGCGTTGAGGAAATCCTCTCAACCATCGTGCCTGACCTGCCTCCCAAACCTGATAACTTTGAATATGTATTCAGTGATGTAGTGATTAAAAGCCTACAGGGTCATGGCTGCAATCAAATTAAACATATAGTTTTAAACCAAGCTGATATCGAAGAACCGCTGTGGAGAGCGGGACTTTCTGTTGCCGTACGTTGTATGGATGGAGAGACGTCTATTCATGCGATGTCAAATAAACATCCTCAATATTCACCAGAAGAAACAGAGGAGAAAGCCCGTGCCACGCTTGAAGCAAAATGGGCCTACAGTTGCGATGCCTTCCAGACCATCAATCCAGCAGGATGCGAAGGATGTCCTCATAGAAACAAGTTCGGTAAATCAGGCCCAATTCAACTCGGACGTAAACTTAAAGAAGCTTCGACAACCGAAACGTATAGTGAAGAGGACGCAGTTCGGGTCATGGCGCATTCCGAAGAAGTTCCGCTGTTCCCTGCGTCTCTCTCCCCTTTCGTGCGTGGACCCAATGGAGGGGTCTGGTACAAGCCCAAACCCGAATTCGATGAAGAAGGAAACCCCATAGAAGGAAAAACTTTTCAGTTGATTGAAGATGATTTTTTTCCACTCAAAAGATTGAAGAGTCCTACTGACGGGGAATGTCTATTGATGAGGCATATCTCCCCTACAGACCCAGTTAGTGAATTTTTATTTCCAGTTAAATACGCCTACGCAACTGATAAGTTGAAAGAATTACTGCCATTCAACGGCGTGACGTTTCCCCCACCTCTTGTCAAATTCGTATCGGAATACATCATTGCGTGGGACAACTACCTCAAGAAACAGAGAGCAGCAGATATTATGAGAATGCAGATGGGATGGAGCGAAGACTTTAATTACTTCGTCACGGGTGCAGTTGAAATTACAAAAGACGAGATTAAGCCGTCCGCTGTGTCCCCCGCCATCCGTGCCTATGCTAAGTACATCAAGCCCACAGGTTCATACGAAGTTTGGCAAAAATCAGCTAATGCATTCAACTTACCGGGACTTGAAATTCATGCGTTAGGTTTGTTAGCAGGATTTGGCTCACCTCTTATGAGCCGTACTTCTACGCCCGGATGCACGATTAGCTATCTCAGTCCGGACAGTGGTGTAGGTAAAACAGGTTCTATGTATGCAGGGCTGAGCGTATTTGGCAACCCTTACTACACTAGTCTTGCGGAAGGTTCTGCGACTGATAATGCACTGACGGGGCGGTATCTCGCTATTCGCAACATTGTGTTTGGACTAGATGAAGCTACGAACATCGAAAGCGAAGTACTGTCCCGTCTGCTTCACCGTATCTCAAGTGGTCGCGCCAAGTCACGTATGCAGTCCTCAGTGAACGCAGAACGTGAGATTGAACAAGGCGCGGCATTGATTGCGGTGATGACTACCAACCAATCTCTATACGACAAACTGAAGCAGGTTAAAAAGCGTCCCGATGGAGAGATTGCTCGTACGATTGAGTTTCAGCTAGAGATGCCTGAAATTTTTATCCAGAACCCGAATCTTAGTAAGGAAATTGTTAACCCATTCAACGAAAACTATGGGCACGCGGGGCCGATCTATATTCAATATCTCTTCAGCAAAGGTGAACATGAGATAAAGAAGAAGATTGCTAAGTGGTCTGAGAAGTTCCGTGATAAGTACGGAGCTAACCCCGCTTATCGTTTTTATGAAAACACCGTGGCCTGTTGTTTTGCAGGAGGCGAGTTCGCTGTAGAGGCGGGCATCGTTCAGCTTGATCTTGATCGAATTTTTGCTGCGGTCGTCAAGGCTATGCTCGACATACGTAAGAATGTTTTCCGTATTAATGAGATCGACTATAAGTCTCTGCTGGGAGATTTTTTCAACAACAATATCAACAACTTCTTGGCTTTGAATGATGGCAAAGTTGTGATGGAGCCTCGTGGGCACAAGGTCGTTGGGCGTATCGAGATACATTCCGGTGTGCAGTACATTGCAGCATCTGCTATCGAACATTATTTGTCTGCCCCCGGTATGCAGATTAGTGTGGCGGCTGCAGAAAAAGAATGGAAGAAGGCAGGGGTGTTGGTAGTACACGAAGAAGATAAACTGACCAAGAAACAGCGGCTCACTACTGGATGGAGACAAGGCACTCACCAAAACGCAGTGAAATGCTATGTTTTCAATACTGAATTACCGGAAGACTTCTTCGATGGCTCCCGATCCGAAACGATTGACTGAACCTGAATACTTGTTACCGTTTGAACAGATGCGGGTAGGGGATAGTTTTTTCTTGCCTACGCTACGTGGCGCTGAGATGGTTTATGTCATGGACACACGTGCCAAAGTGGCAGGGGTGCGGGTTAAGTCCTACCCTGCAATTAAAGACGGTCTTATGGGTATCCGAGTTTGGCGTACTCGTTAATAGGGATCAGCCATTAACTCTTCCGTAGCGATACGTAGATTGCGGGGTAGATAAACACCGTTCACTGCTTCTATTGCTCTACGGCGTCGTTCACGGAATGAAGCTTGAATTGATGAAGGGTTAATTGCGTATGAAGGATTCGCTTCGTTAAATTTATTGATAGCTTCGTACGCCTCAGTCAGAGCTTGTGAATCTCCCACTTCAGTTGCTGTATACAAGTTTGTGAGCAGTGCAGTACGGCGGCTACGCAATTTATCTGAGATCGTAAACGTTGCCCCGATCTGTTCCTGTGTAGCGGCGAGTTCTGCTGGAGCGAATCCAAACACTTGCATAGCCGCATTCCAAGTACTGACGTCGTCCACAATAGGCAGACCGTTGCGGGTCAACGCTCCTTCCGTTAAGTATCTTTCAGCTTTAATCGGATTACGGAATGGCGCAGGTAGTAAGGATTCAAAACCGCGCTGTATATCGCCTTCCATTAATCTTTGGATACCACGTATCTGTGATTGAACAAGGCCGTATGTTGGACCTGCGACACGTTCAGCGATGTATAGTGGGTAGCCAATTTCCGCTAAACGTTTTGGATCATCACGCCACAACATTCCGTTGAAGCCAGTTCTAGAGGCAATATCTACCTGAAGGGCAGCGTTAAGCGGACCATTCAACCCAAGCAAACCCAAACTATCAAGAACTTCTTGTTGCAAATCGTAGGGTTCATCATCGTCCCCCATCAAAGCCGCCGCAAGAACTTCAGCCGCGCCAAACAACGGTAAGCCTTTCACCCCTGCCATCAAGTACGTACCTGCGTACACGCCAAGTAATTGCTTACGAGCATAGGCCCGCTCTTCCGGAGTCGCGTCAACGATATTAAGAGCACGTCCGAATGCACGTGAAAGCGCGATAATTTGTGTTAAGGCAAACGTTCGGAATGTTAGGATCACACGTCCAAAGTTTGTCTGGTACATGCGCGAGGCTAATTCAGGCAGCACAGTACCGTTGATGTTGTTGTTCAACCGAATAGCTTCTTCCGCAGCCGTACGGAACCCCTTGCCTTGCTCTCGCGCTAACATAAATGACGCTAACATCGTTACTTCACGATTCAATCTCTCAGAGTTTTTGAACACATAGCCCATCGCGAAGTTAATTTTATCCATCGTGGTTTCGTAGCCACTGACGCCTATACGCTGCGCTTGGCGTAATTCTTGTTCTGCTGCGATGCCAATAGCCCCACGTTTCTCAAGATAATCAAAGAAAGTTTTAGCTTCACCCGTTGCGGCGTTACCAAAAGTGAAGTTACCTTGATCATCGACGCCCCCTTCAAGGAACATCTTCATGGCGCGACCCATTGCAGCGGCAGATTTTATCGGGCCATATTGGGCCATGAGTGCAGGCCACGTCATCATAGGTAGAACAGTGGTATTGATGAGTGCCGAAGAGATGTTACCTGCGATGCTGTATACGTAGTTAGCTGTAGCTGCAGCATTGACCCACGGGGCATAGCTAGGATTGTAGGCAAAATCAAGGCGGCGACGTATGTCGTCAACCCCGTCGAATAGAGCTTTTGGACTTAAAAGTTTTCGACCTTTGAGTCGTTCAGGGATATTTTTATCTCTTACAGCAATTTCGTACAGCTTAGCTTGCTCTACGACTTTTTTCATCGCGTTTTCGATGGGTAGTGCGTATTTAAGATTGCCTAATTGATAGGCCATCTTTGGCATCGTGCGATCATATACAGCGAGGACATCTTGGTCGAAGCCAAGCACACCAAACTGCATCGCTCCATCTACTTCAAATGTCTGACGGCTTGTAAGTTCTTGCCGTAACATGTTAGACGGAAGGTATTGTAAGAACGTGTCATACACACTGTCGATAATTTCTTTTTTCTGTGCTTCCGGCATGTCGGCTAGCTTTTCTTCTAACCTAGAAACAACTTGCCCCAAAAACCCTACCGGTGGCGCGCCTTTCTGCCTAATTTCAGACGGACGTGTAGCACGTTGAATAGTTGGTATGTTAGCCAACCCTTCCTGCGTAATACGCTTAATTTCTACTTCGCGTTCGGCTGCGTTTCTAAACGGCTGCTTAACTTGCTGTCCATCTTTGGTTTCGTAGTACAACCAGTGCGCACCTTCACCACGAACCAACGGCGCATACATCGGTAAACGCTCTGCCTCAAAACGTTGCCGAAGTTCTTTCACAACGCCCATGCCTAACTGTCCACCATAGACTTCGGCAAAGATGTCGAACTTCTTATCACCCATTTTACGATAGTCGGCGAACAACCCACTTTTTTCATCGGCACTCAAAATTGAATTTTGGAATGCCTCGGGCAATGCATAAAACTTTTTAGCAATGTCATAGTACTTTTGTTTCTGTGGCGACAAGCTAGATCTTTTTTGCGTTAATAAATCTCGCATAGCTTGGCTACGCACAGGTACTTGAAACAAGTTGATATCATTCACAACATCTTTGAACTTGTCATAATCTTGGGGATTTGCCCGTACGATACGACTGTATTTGGCATGATTGTCTGCTGCTGTTTTCATCAAGCCCGTCGTATACGAAGCGCGATACCCAATGAAACGTTCAATGGCTTTGACACGCGGGATATAACGCTCAAGTAATTCTGTCATCTGTGGCATGGAGTAGACGTAGTACTGCCCTTTCCGTAAGTTTTCTGGCAGCGTAGACAGTACACCAGCTACGTTATCGCCCAACCCTTGTGACCATTCAGGCAGTTGTTTGTTCTTTTCCAACATGCTCGTGATGGCTTGATTGTATTGAGATATCTGATACCGAGGACGTGCATCAGGCAGGGCTAATTTCATCGGTCCGACACGGACTCGCTCTGCCGCTTCAAGCAGAATGTTGTTGATGTCGTTGTTAGTGTAGTTGAGTTGAATCCCCATGCTACGGATAAACTTACGGATCATGGCAGCGAGCCGGTTGAATGCCGCCCGAATACCCGGTTCTTTGATGACCCCTGCCTCTGACTTGGCAGCGAGTACTTCTTCAACACCACGGGCAGTGCGATCTGCGCCTGTATAAACATCAGGATGCTTACGCAGCCAAGCGTTAGTCTGACTTTGTACGGCGCTATTAGTTAGATAGATATCATTGAGTGCTTTATCTAGTTTTTCCCCAAAAAGCCCCCGCAGACCATAATGCCCTAATGATTCATGGAACAACGTTGATTTGACTTCAGACGCAGATCCCGCGTTGTTTGCGACAATGTATACGTCATTGCCTAACAACATTCCTCGTACAGTCTTGTACTTATCAGAACGGTAGGCTTTTGGTAATTCTTTATTAGTTTTAACAACTACGATATTCGGCTTGTTAACCCAGCCCTGACTTAATTCAGCGACTACTTTCTCAACTTGTGAGACCGCCATGCCCTTGGTAGTGCGGCGACCCATGCGGAAGAGAGGCAATTTGACGAGCAAGTTACTCCGCATTTCTGGAGTAATCTCAACCACGGTACGAACTTCGCCCGGTCGGCGTTCGTCTAAAGGACGGCTTTCTCTCTCATAAGTGTTCACCGCTTCTATAAACTCACGGATGGCGTTGTTAGTAGCCACCCCTTCTGGTGTATTAGGAACACCTACGCCGATACCTCCCGCGTTGATTCTATCTATATCTATATTACCATCGCGGAGTTTTCCCATCAGCCGCGCAAAAGCAGTTCTACGCCTTTTATTAGTATTTCCACCTTGACCCAAAGATTCGTAATAAGAGGCTACACCCGGATTTGCTTCAAGCTCTTTCTTAATAGCTTCTGCAACTTTAGGTTCTAATTCCCACGGTGATCTAGCTTTTGAAAAACTTACTTTTCCTTTATATTTGTTTACAACCTTTTTTATGTTCTTAGGCGAGATAACATCATAGAAAAATTCCTGCCCACGCAGTTGCCCCATCGTGTATCTTTTTGCTTCCTGTCCTTGTGGAAACATAATTTGCTCATAGCCGTTATCTGCAGCGTACTTCAGAATTCGCTTTAAGATAAGGTTCTGCCATTTGTCCGTTGAACCACTGAACGGAAAACGTGGAACATTGAATCGTTTAAGATCTCCACTAGGCGTTTCTAAACTATCTTCTTTTATTTGCGTATACTTGCGAACCGCTTCGTCTCTGATTGAATTCAATTCTACTTTAATTCTTTCAAGTTCAAATGGAGGGCGCCCGGATATGTCTCCAACCCGCGCTATAAAACTGTAGAACGCTTCTTTTTTATGGAATGGTAAAGTTTTAAATCGCTCTTTTATATCATCCTTGGTCAGCAACGATTGCCTTAACGCTTGCGACGGTAGCATCTGTGTAATAGACGAATTGTAAAGTGAACTATCATAAAGTCCGATGTAGTTCCCAGATCCAGTTTTAAATAAAGCATACGGCGATCTACCTTCCTGAAATTCAGAAATTATTTCTTCTGTGTCAGGAAAAGCATTAATAAAGTCAACTCTTATTATGTTATCTGTAGTGTAGTCATTGATAGCAGTTTCTAAATCAGCCTGTATATCAAGAACCCTACGTTGTTCGGTATCTATTTCAAAAAGTTTTTCTCCGGCATCCTGCGCAATTTTTTCTTGTTCTTTGTATTGTTCAATCGCAGCCGCTATTTTGGGATCTTTTTCTTCCCCAATAAATCCGAAGTCGCGCCCGGTTTGCGCCAGTTGAGACTGCATCTCGTGAACCATTAGCACCTTACCATCGTTCATATCAGACATGCGCATATGGCCTATGGCATTCTTACCATATTCACCCCAATGACCTTCTTGAAATGTAGTCTGGGCTTTAAGGTCTTCGAGTTTTTTTTGTAGCGAATTTTTTTTGACTCTCAACGCTTCTAATGTTGCGCTTAATTCTGCGTAAGCCGAGGATGCTCCATCAAGGGTTTGCATATAAGATCTAGTGTTCTCAAGTTCATTTCGCACGTTCTCTAGTTCGCTACGTGCAGAATCGATCTTTTGCTGTACAGCAGGCAAAGTAGGTACACGAATAATGAGTTCACGATAATTTTCACCGAATGGGTGTTTGTATGAAGCGTATCTAACGGGATCAGATATACCTTCTACACCGGGGATCTCTACTTCGCTTATTGAATAAAGATCTCGTTCAGCTTGATAGACTTGAGAACGATACTCACCAAAGTCATCACCATACTCTTCTGGCATATCGCCGCGATCAATATTTTCGACTGCCCCCATAGCAGAATTTTCGATAAAATTTTCAGCCTCATACTCACTGTCAAACGTGCCAATAAGGTCGCCAAAATCAGAATAAACTTGGTATTCTTTACGTGGTGCACCTTCTCCTAACATTGTTTCTTCAAGACGTATACCGTTGTTAGCAAGGTAATTAATAGCTTCTTCTTTAGTAACATTACCTTCTTGAGCTTCAAGCCAATCCTTAAAGCCAGTGTACTCAAGCTCTTCGTCTTTAACGTTTTTGTTGCGTAGCGTAGCCAACCACTGTTGAGGCGTAGCCGCCTTGAGAGGCAGTCGTTCAGTTTGGCGAGCGAGTTCAGAGTAATACCAAGACTCAGGCTCCTCATCTATTTGGAACCGAGCGGATTCTATCGGGGCTACATTTGACGGTTGTGCTGGGTCAACTTCAGTAATTAAACTTTGTACTTCATTAATAGGAACAACGTCAGTAGTGACACGTTGATTATTCGCGTCAAGGTAACTCCTATTGTTAAAAAAATAATTTATATTATTTTCTAAAGGTTTCCACAAAAAACCAATAGATTCATAATTTTGTGCAGACGAAACAGTGTCGTAGTTTTCAATAATTTTTTGTATATTTTGAATTTCTCGCTCTAAATTTTTCGCTTCAACTGAATCGGGATACTCAGTATTAGCAAGAGCAGACTTCGCACGATTGAGCGTTGCTTCCAGTGTCGCTATTTTTGGAGCGTACCGTTCAAAATATTTTTGAGTGGCTTGTAATGACTCCGCATCACTTGCAATGTCTTCTGCCTCTTCTTCTGCATCTAGCTGGGCCTCTCGACGCTCACGCATCGATACCACTCTAGGCTCTTCTCCTAATGCAGGTCGTGAAACCGTTTCTCCTTCATCAACCCGTCCAAGATCAGCCCCAACAGGCTCCACTCCTCCAAGCGCAACTTCATCAGCAATGGGTCGCTCGGCTCCTTCTCGTGGTACAGGCAGTCCAACGCCTGCTCCACTTGGCTCAGTGACAGTTTCGCCAGTAATAACTCTTGTTGGTTCACCTTCTTCTCCCGCCGCAGCACGGCCTCGTCTACCCAAGGCCAAGTCAACCATACCTTGGATGAAAGCGCCAACTCCGAAACCATAAGCTCCTTCTTCAGCAGCGCCTTCAAATATTTCTTGCTCTGGCTTGTATAGACCTTTAGCGATAAGGTTTTGTGCAACAGATGCCGCTGCTTCCTGAGCAAATTCTTCACCGCCCGCAGCCGCAGCACGGCGAACATAATCCAACACCCCAGCTTGTTGAGGCAAAGGTAAACGTTCAAGGATGCGTAAGATAGGTACAAATTCACCTAAACCCACCACTGCGCCAAGGGCTGTTGCTGTCCCCCTTTCTTCCATGCCTCCTTCTTGTTCAGCACGAATACGTGCTTCACCGGCCCCAGCCGCTGCACCTAAACCAAACCCTGCGCGGCCTCGTGTGGCAAGAAATGGTGCAGTAGAACCGAGCGCTTCACCAAACTTACGCCCAATGGACTCTTCGTAGCCCGCACCCGGAGCGAGAGCTTCACGAATACCTCGTGTGGCTTCACTAACTTCACGGCGTACCGCTTGTTCATAGTCTTCAGGAAGTAGAGCCGCCGCACCGGTTATGGCAGTTTCACCTAATCCTATGGCACCGGGGAGGAGTCCTTTGAAAGCCTCAACGACTTCCCCACCTATCGTGGTTTCAGGTGCAGGAGGAGCGACGGCAGGTTCAGTGGATTCAGGAGGCAGCCTTGCTTGAATCGCAGCAATAACTTCTTCACGAGTCGCCCCTTCAGGCCCTTCTATCTCGTAAAGCTTCCCATCTGGTCCAGTAATCTGGTACAGAGGCATTTTAACCGCCCGTATTTACTTGTTTTAGCTCCCCAAACTGATCTGGCGAAGCAGTGCGCGGATTAACGGCGGCAACAGGAGCAATGCCATACTGAGCATACATACTGTTTCTTATAGCGTCGATTTGCTTCTGTATCTCAGCTCTTTTTT
>Ga0099846_1001358_pt1 | contig 10139 bp, 9 predicted proteins | sample CB_VirMetaG_FD_78180 | JGI IMG/M metagenome (GOLD analysis project Ga0099846, IMG submission 78180) | Freshwater to marine saline gradient viral communities from Chesapeake Bay - CB_1504_1 Viral MetaG | ecosystem: Environmental > Aquatic > Marine > Coastal | place: USA: Chesapeake Bay | collected... | reverse complement strand
ATTGTCGGTAAAGCAAATGAAACCGAGTTTGAAGTTAGTGGAAAAGATTTATTTGATTTATTTAAATCATATTTAATAAAATATATGCCTAATTATCTGACGAGTTATAATCCTACAAGTTTTGGAATTAGATTTAATAGATTAAAAATAGATGGAGTTGAAAGACAACGAAAAAACTTTGGCGTAGTGTTTAGTTTCAATATTGGTGTAGTGTTTAAATATTACAAAATTGATAAAAATGAATGTTTGGTTGATATGATTGAATATGATAAGGGGAATGAAAATGATTGTGATGATTTTTAAACCTAAAAGTGAAGTGTAGCGTTTGCGCTTTTACCCCCCCCCCCTACCCCACTAAATAAAAAACATATATTTACAATATATTTGACAAAAAACAAACATTCACGTTTTTTTTTATTTATATTTGTATAACCCCCTATCAACACTACACTATACACTTATCATCTTATTATATTCTATATATAATAATAATAAGATGAGATAAGGTAAGGAATAAAAGGTGTAGTGATAAGTGTATAGAAGGTGATAAGTGAAGTGTTGAGTAACTATTATAAATCCCACCAATAATAAAATATTAGAATAATGTAAATGTATATTTGCCCCTATTGTAATGAAATAATAAACGACGGATACGAACATAACGAAACAGAATGTAAGGATATAATAATAGACAAAATAAATAATAAATTGAAATATTTAGACGTTTATTTATTAAAAAACTTATATAATTATATATTATCTTTGTAAATTATGTATTATCCTATTAATAACTTTACATTTAATGGTATAATGGAATGTAATGATTTACAACATAAATATGTAGCATTATTAATGAATATTAACACAGACAAACTTATCATATTGCCTTTTGGTAATATATATTCAACTCATTATCGTGATATGACAAAACTCAATTCATATAGTCATTTAGATACAAATAATTTAGACGATAGAAGACGTTTTATTTTAAATAATACAATTTTAATTAAAGGTGGCTATTACAACTCCGCTTATTTTGAAATGAAATACTTATATAATTTTGACAGATTTTTAATTAATTCAAATATTTAGGAATATTTAGGCAATTTAATAGTTATATTGTTTAATTTAAAAATAACTTAAACAAATAATATATTACTAATATATAAAAAGAAATGCCTAATTTTAGAAACTCAAAAATATATATAATTAAAAGTAAGAATACTAATGATGAATATATCGGGTCAACCACAAAAAAAACAATAAACGACAGATACTCACAGCATAAATGGGCGTTCAAACAATTTATTAAGGGAATACCGACTGAATGTAATTATACGAGCAGAAAAGTTTTAGAAAAAGGCGATTGTTGGGTTGAATTGATAGAAAATTATCCGTGCGATAGTAAATACCAATTAAAACAACGTGAAAATCATTATATTATTAATAACAATAACGCTATAAATAAAATTAAATATATAGAAAATGATGACATGACCGAAGAAGAAAAAGAACAACAATATATAAATAAGACTGAAAAAATGAAAAAAAACAAAATATTTTCAAACTGCGAATGCGGTGGAAAATATCAAGACACACAAACAGATATTAAACGACATTGTAATACGAATAAACATATATATTATTTTGCTATAAAAGAATTACAGCATAAGGACGACGACTAAAAAAATAAATAAAAAAATTATTATTACTTATATGCTGTGTTTTTAAAATACTTACTTTAATATTAAAAAAAGTATTTTATGATAATAAAAATAAAAAATAAAAAATAATTGTATGATTGAAAAGGTAAGATTAAAATAAGTAATCTAAAAATAATCTAAACAAACAAAAAAATCTGTAATTATTTTATTTTTCAAAAAGAAATCTAAACGTGAAAAAGGGAAAAAAATCAAGAAATCACAAATCAAACCTCCTCCATCACCAAAAAACAATGGAAAAACAGCAAAAATACAATGGAAAACGGCCAAAACCACAACAAAATGTCTGAAAAACAATGGAAAAACAAAGGAAATAAGCATTTAAAGAAATAATTTATAAATTATTGTAGGTAAGCATCAATAATCATACATTTTTTTAGTTTTTGAAGAATAATCTTGGATTTTTTCCTTTTATTTATGTATATTTAAGTAAAAAATACCTAAATATATAAAAATTATGGTGTTTATGCGTGTAGAATTACATTGTCCCACTTGACATATTCGCTATTATCTTCATCATAAAATATTTTGAGGCGTTGATATTCTAATTTAGGGACACCTTCGGGATTATCAACCACAAACAATACCATTTTGGGTGTTCTTTTTACACAGTGTAAAATATATTTTTGACAAGACAATTGAAGCACATATTCATTTCCAATAATAAACTTAACCATTTCTTTTCCTATAATATAATATAATGTGTAATCTTTAAGTCAATTTTTAATTAAACAATATATTAGTTAAACGCAATTTTTAAATAATTCTTCTATTAGTTTATGTGGTATTCTATACCGTTCCAATCTATTGTTTCCACCGCCGACATCTATTGAAGCACTTTTTTGGTGTTTATTTGTTATTTTTATCCACTTATTTTCTTCTGCTTCTGCTCGTAATTCTTTTGTTCTCAATCTCACTATTTCACCACAAGGTTTTTTATAATAGGTAATGTTCGCACATTTATCATAATGGTAATTCGTGTATTCTTTCATATTATTACAATCGTTTTTACATCTCATAAAATTAACATCAATATTCGTTAAAAATGTTGTTGGTTTCTTATATCCCCAATCACTATATTTACAATAATCAACATTTACAAACTTTTCATTTTCATCAAAATCCCATTTAGATTTTATATATTTCCACATAGAAGATGATATAGGGTTTTCAATCCAATAATATTTAGGTTTAAAATAATCAATAATTTCAAATACTTTATCAACCATCGGTTTTCCGTATAAATCTATATCTCGTTGAAGAGTTTCAGTTGATACAATTTCATCGCTATTTTTGAACTTTCTACCTTTCCAACAATTTCTTAAACAACTCCAAAATAAGCAAACTGGCGATGCTGTGATAATATCAAAATCACCTTGTTTAAAATCCTTCTTATAATCCCATGTAAGAATATCGCATTTAATATGGCGAGGTGATGTGTAATCATATAATTTTGATTTCGCATCTAAAACCATGTCAAGCGATACTACATCAAAATTAAATTGTTTTGCTACAACTCCTATTGAGTGCGTTCCGCTAAATAATTCCAATACTTTCATATGTTATATATTAATAAAAAAATATATTCAGTTCTTTTTTTTAAGTTCCTTTTATTTTAGTTAAGTCATTTTATAAAATAATTATTAAACATACTTTATAAAGTAAAAAAAAAATAGATTTATCTATATAAAATAATACAATCCTATATAGATATTACAATATTTATTTATTATATATTAATAATATTTTTAAAAAATGACTTATTTATTTATTTTATTAGCATAAGTTAATTTATTTCTAATCGCTTTTTTTTGTTTCGCATCTAAATGCCTGTTAATAATCTTTCTATCATCAGGATTTTCTTTTATTAATATAATGATTTCATCTATTAATTGTTTATCATTATCATTTTTTAAATCATTTATTATCGTTTCATATTTGTTAAGTTTATCGTCTGTTATTCCATTTCTTTTATCGTGGTATTGTTTCTGATATGCTTTCATATCTTCAATTTTTTCTAATTTATCTATACATTCATAATTTTTAAAATTATCAATTTTTTTTATTAATCTTTTTTGTTCTTTATTAAGTTCAATTTCATCATCATCATCGTCTTTGTTTTTATTTAATAATATTAATTTATGTATCTTTTCTTTAAAATCTGTATTTGTTATATCATTTCGTTTTATATCCATTTTCAAAGTTAAATATAATTGTTTCACATATGGGCTGTTAAATAATTTATACATTTTATTTTTTTGTTCTTTATAATGCGTCATGTTTCTATATTTATTTATAATATATCTCGGTTGTAAATAATCCCAGTCGTACATGTCGTTATGAACTTTAACACAATATAATTTATTGGTAGGACAATATATTAAAAAAGCATATCTAACCATTCTATATATATATATAAGATAAAAAATATATTTAAGTCGTTTTTTAAAAATATTATTAATATATACAAAATTATTCCTAAATAATCTTTATAGATATTATAGAATTATAGTGATTAGAATTAATTTTATTTTATTTTCCTAAATATATTTAATAATTTTTTTAAAAAATGACTTAACTTAAATTAAAGAACTTAAAATTAGGAACTTTATTAATCTTTTCCGTATTCTTGCCTTTTATTTTCTAAATAATTATTTATTTTTCGTGTTATTTCTTGTGTATTCATAGCCGTTATAACGTCATCATTATCATCATCTTCATTATAAATTATTTTTAATTCTTCTATATTTAATATTTCTTTCATTCTATCATAATAAAACTTGGTTATTCCTCTAATAAATGCTCTTAATTTAGTAGGGTTTGTTGTTATTTCTTTCATAGAAATCTCAACTAATTTGTCTGCTGATAATTTCGGAAACTTAATTCTCATATCACCATAAAACAAACTCCACGCCATACAATATCCTTCTTGGTCTATTATTTCTACATTTAAATCTTTATGAACTCCTGATTTTTGCGGTTCTAAACTTTCCCATTCTTGAAATCCGTTATATCCTTTCGGGCACACTTCATTAGGAGGAACAAAGGCTAATTCTTTCATATCTACCTTTTTTAATATCTTATTCATAGGTTTAACTATTTTATTTATAATTTCAGTATTAGCGGTTTCACTATTCAGATTTTCTTTATTTTTTCCTTCTGTTAGCGTTGCTACGCCGTGCGGTTCAAATCGTTCTAATTCATTTCTTTCTGTATTAAATATTAACATATTAGCATGTGCGAAATCATCTGTTGATAAAGTAAGCATTACAACCATTATTTTATTATTTTTTTTACATTTTACATAATTTTTTACAAAATCTTTTATATTTATTTTTTGTAGTTTATTATTTTTAATATTAACTTTTAATTTTGGTTTTAAATAGCAATCATTTTTATTTTTTTCCAATAGATACATAACATATAAATCCTCGTAAGCATCAGTCGGCATAAAAGGGACTGGTTCATTTTCGCTTAATGCGGTTTGGTCTGATATATACTGTTTAATAGCATTTTGTAATTCTTTTGGGACAACTTCATTAATATCTTTTTTAGGTTCTTCTTTTTTAGGTTCTTCTTTTTTAGGTTCTTCTTTCTTTGGTTCTTCTTTTTTTTCTTCAATTATTATATTTTCTAATTTTGGTTTTGTCATTCTGATTATATCAAATGATAAATTAAGAAGACCTCCTTTTTCACCTTTCCATTTATAATTATTATATTTACGTAATACATCTATTTTATGCTCTTCAATCCATTTTTTTAATTCTTTTCTATTATGTCCTGTTTTAAATGTTGGTGATACTATGGCTAATAATTCGCCACCACTTTCTAATTCTTCAAATGCTTTCATTATAAAATGATTGTCATATATTGATTTATCTAATCCACTGTCTTCTTTTCGTATATTAAATGGCGGATTTAATAAAATTAAATCGTAATCATTAGAAGGTCTTAATTCTAAATAATTTGGCGTTTCAAATAGTGACATTTGCGATGGATTTAATTTTACTATTTCTTTTAATACTTGTCTATTTTTTGGGTTTATTTCCGCCATGTCAATAAAATAAGAATTATTTAATTCTCCTGTTTCATCTATTTGTTTGCGTTTTCTAATAAACGCATTAACTAATGAACCGTAACCTGCGGTTGGTTCTAATACACGGATATAGTCCTTTTCTTTAATTTTAGTTGAATAATTAATTAAATCATTTGCTACATCTATTGGTGTGAAATATTCTTGTCCCTTTTTGTCTGTTTTATCTTTTGTCCCTTTCGTCTTTTTTTCTTTATCTCGTATCATTTCCTCCCCTATAAATCCTTCTAATTTTGAAGTTAATTTAATTATTTTATCGTTATTTTTACTTAATATTTCTTGTTGTTTTTCAATTATTTTTTGTGGGTCTTCATCATTATCTAATGCTTTTATTAATTCTAAATGATATGGTTCTTTAAAATCTTTTATTTTTGGAATATCTTTTTTTAATATTTCTAAAAACTCATTTATTTCTGCTACTTTTCTCATGGATATTTGCTGTAAAACTATATCTGCTGATTTCCCCCTTGCTGTATTATTTAATTTTATGTTTTCATATTCTTCGGTTTCTGCTTTTAATCCTTTTGTATTTCCGAAAGTATTTAATATATATTCTACATAACGCCGAGCATAATCTGTTCGCATATTATCAATGCTGTTATTTATATTAAAAGTATCTAATGTCATATGTGGTTCGTATTGGTTGTTTTGATTATAAAACGCTTTAAAAGTTTCTGATTTTGTATCATATGTTTTATTTTTTTGTATTTTACGAAATACTTTATCTAAAAATCTATTCATAGTATCTCGTTTATCAGTTTGTTCTTTTTGTGTGAGTGGTTTAATTCCATCTTTAATTTCTTCAAACTTTTCTTTGTCGTCAGGCAAATAAACCATTAATCTATAAACATTTACAAATCGTTGGTTTTCAGGCAAAGAAATATGTGATTTAAATCTAACTGCTCTTGCTATTGCTTGTTCGGCACTTGCTTCATTAAATTGCGGTTCATATAAAAAGAATTGCTGTGTATTTTTTGTATCAACTCCTTCTGTTCCTGCTTTTGAAATTATTAAAACATTTATTTCACTGTTAGGGTCATTGTAAACGTCTTTTGCTTTTGCTCTTTTTGTTGTGCTGTCATCACCAGTAATAGAAACGTATTGTATTCCGTTTTTTGATAATAACGCTTTTAATAATGTAATTGATGAACGCATAAATGACGAATAAACAATTGATTTCATTTTTGGATTTTCTTTTATTTTATTTAAAATAAAATTAACTTTTAAACCACCGATTACATTTCCATATTGTCGCTGTGCTACATAAAACGCTTTTAATTGTGCTTCTGCTGCTAATCCTGATGAAACCTCTTTTGTTTTTTTATCTTTTGTTTCATATTTTAAAATATTAAATCCTAATTTTCCGAACATATCCATTTCAGGCATTTCCCTGTCATCGGCTTGATATTCAAAAGCATCTTCTACTGTTTTTTTTTCTTTTGTGAATAATTCTTTTTTATATGTTCCGTCTTCATTATATGGATTTTCTCCTTGAATAATTGACGAGAATATATCGTCGTATCCATCTTTTAATTCAAACCCTACAAATATTTCATTTACTTTTGGGAAAAACTTTTTTAATTCAGGATTATCAAATACAGAAAAATAACTTATTTTATATTTAAAATAATCATATCTTAATTCAGGGTCATTTACAATAAGGTCAAATGTTGACGGCGGAAGTGGTTTTTCTTTTTGCCCTATCATAGCCATGATATTTTCAATATCATATAATCCATTTACGAATGCTGTCCCTGTCATACATAATACTTTATTACACATATTACACGCCTCAATTAGTATTTTAGGTTTTCTACCTGATGTTATTTTTGCTTCTGTGCCGATTTCGTTTCCTTGTTCGTCTTTAATTGGAGCATCTTTTTCGCTAATATAAGTTCGCATAATATGTGCTTCATCAATAATTAATAATGTTTTATCATTTACTATATTTTTATAATTCTTTAAAAACTTATCATACGTTTCAAATGTATAGCGATTATCTTTAACATCTAAACCGAACAATCTCAAACCATCAACGAAATTAAATAATAAACTCGGTGGTGATATTATCACTACATTATTTTCAGGATATAATGTTAAATAATAATGACTAAAAACAACACTTGTCAATGTCTTGCCTGAACCTACTCCATGAAATAACAAACCACCTGTAAAATAAGAATTAATAAAATTAACTACAAAATCTTTTTGGTGTTTATTTAAAACGATTTTTATATCTGCTTCATATGCTTCTTTATTTTTTACAGGGTCTAATTTTTTCTGTTTTAAAGGGTGTGATGTTGAATAACCTTCTTTTATAAAATCTTTTTGTTCTTGTTCTGAATATTTTTGAACTTTTCCATATTTAACTCCATATTTAGATTTAGCATAAACTCTTTCAGGAACAGGAGGCAAATCATCACAATTTTTTAAAACTTCTTTTAATAATTTTACTTTATTTCCTTTATTCATTTTATACCATTGCTTAACATTAGGTAAATGTAAAAGTCTAAACTCATTTAACATTTTGACAGGATATTTAGATAAGCAATTTAATTTATCTAAAACGCTTCTGTAATCTTCCATATTAACAACTTTTTTTTCCTTCTTTTCTTTTTTAGGTTTATCTTCTTTTATAATTAATTTTTTTTTCAGTTTCTTTTCTTTTGGCTTGTCTTCTTTCGGTTTGTCTTCTTTTTTAACATCAAAAAACTTTTCTTTTTTTTCTTTTTTTTCTTTTGTTTCTTCTGATTTTTCCTTTCTTTCTATTACGGTATATCCTTTATTTTCCCAGTAAGTTTTAAACGAACGCAAATCAACACCCATGCCACTCGGAAGTTGATATGACATTTTGTTAGGTATGTAATATTTTATTTTTTTTTGTCCCTTCTTTCGTGCGGTTTTTCCTGTTAGTTTTTCATATTCAATAAATAAATCATTAAAATCACTTTTAATCTGTTTTTTAAACATTACGACTGTGGGGTCATTTGTAATTTCTTTTATTTTTTTTATTAATTCTGCTTTTTTATTATTTGTGTTTTTTTCAAAATTACTAATATATTCTTTTACCGTTTTAATTAATATTTCTTTTTTTGCTCTTACTTCTTTATAGTTCTTTACGTCGCTGTCAGAAGTCAGTGGTGCTGATTGAAAACCTAATTCTCGTAATTTTGATACACTAAATTGTTTATATCTCGGATATTTTTTTATTAATTTATTTTGTTTTTTGTTTATTTGTTCTGCTAATTTTATATCATCTTGTGCTTTTTTGATTAGGTTATTAATGGTTGTATCAAAATCAGACATTAGTTATTATATAATATAGTAATAAAATAAATTAAAAAAATGCTAAATCATAAACTCCATCTTTTATCCTCAAATATTATATTATTTAAATATTCTTTTAATGGTTTTTCTTTTGTTAATCTCATTTGTAATAAATGTTCGGCGAGGTTATTAGCCCACCATTCTGCCTCTAATTGTGTATGTAAATAATCGTCCTTATAACAAAATGATTTTTTAATCGTTTTATTTGTAAAATTATTATCTTTTAATTGAACGGTATATCTATAATTTATTTTATCGTGATAATAACCTTTTAGATTTTTAACTTTCGGCATGTTACATTATTAATATAATTTAATTTTAATAATATAACTTAATTAATTTTATTGTTTTTTGCTTAAAATACTCACGCAACATTTTAAATAACTTATCAGCATTTTACTTAATGTTTTTTTATTTAATTTTAGTTTTTTATTACTTGCTAATATAATAATATCAATCATATCTGATATAACACCGCTTTCAACAGATGATAATAATGCTATTTTATAATCATTTGACGGCAAAGTGTTTATACATTCAGTAATTAATTCTAATGATATTCGTTTTTTTTCTTCGCCTGTGATATTTAATATATCTACCTCTTCAAGAATAGTTTTTATAATAATTGGTAATGAAGGATTTTGATATTTATAAATCTTATGAAAAGTTTTGACTTTATCCATTTATACTATATAAATATTTTTATTCTATATAAGTGTTTCCATCGTCATTTTTTTCTACTAAATCAGGCAATCTTGTAATTGGAATACATAACTGATTAAACATTTGAAGAACATAAAGTTTAATCTCATTATCGTTTGGTAATTTATCAAAACATTTATAATATAAATCAATCATTTCGTGTTTATCTTCAATAGTTAAAAACTGATTAACTGCTTCTTGAATTACCGCTGGATTAACATCTCGTAATTCTGCTGTAATTGTTTCTAATGTTGAAATGATATTATTTGCCTCATCTACTACCGATTGTTCTAATT
>Ga0099846_1001351_pt1 | contig 10157 bp, 15 predicted proteins | sample CB_VirMetaG_FD_78180 | JGI IMG/M metagenome (GOLD analysis project Ga0099846, IMG submission 78180) | Freshwater to marine saline gradient viral communities from Chesapeake Bay - CB_1504_1 Viral MetaG | ecosystem: Environmental > Aquatic > Marine > Coastal | place: USA: Chesapeake Bay... | reverse complement strand
GGTTTCAACGCTCATGCTCTCCAAAGGCGACATTGTAAGATCAAACACCCCCGGCCTATTCAGCGGAAATGGCATGGTTGTTGGCTTTGAAAGCCGCTTGATGCCAAACGGTAAAACCCGCGAAGTCAAGGCTTGTGTCCTTTGGTTTGAGGACAACAGGAGGTTCTATCACATGCCACGTTGGCTCATTAAGGTGGAGGATCGAGGTGAATAATCTAAAGAGAGGCGACTTGGTTGCTTGGCATGTCCGGTCTTCAGGCGCACACCGTGGCATTGTGTTGGGAGAAAACTACTTTGGGGACCGTTATCGTGTTCGTTGGTTTACCGGCTCCGGTGGGGTTGGCGAGCACTACCGGGATGACCTAATCAAGATCGAGGGTGAAGGTGAACAAACTCAAAAAAGGTGACTTGGTTCGTGTCTACTTCGGAGTTGACAAAGGGTTCGTGGTTGACGACTTTCCTCACAACATTAGCTCTGTAAGGGTGTTTTGGCTAACCGGCGACTTCGAGGGCAGGAAGACTTGGGAAGCATCAGATCTCTTGCGGAGGTTGGAGGATCGAGGTGGATGATTTTAAAAAAGGAGACTTGGTTCGCTTCCGCTACGCGATGGATAAACCATGGCGAGGAATTGTGTTGGAGAAAAGCAAAGGACGAGACGCTTATCTTGTTCGTTGGCTTGACCAAAGCGGCTCCTCTGTTGTCCATGCCAGTCACCTAATCAAGATGGAGGTCCGAGGTGTGTGATTTAAAAGTAGGAGACATTGTTCGCTATGACCTGACCTCGACCGGCGCTCCGGTTCGGCGCGGCGTCATAACGAAGGTTGAAACGAAGATAACAAAAGGCTGGCCAAACCCCCGGACTTACGCGGTAGTCTTCTGGTTTGGATCGCGTGAGCCGAGCCTTCAATGCTGATTACCTAACCAAAGTGGAGGTTGAAGGTGTCTAATTTTAAAGTTGGTGACATTGTTCGCTACATCGACATTGCCCAGGAGTGGGATCCCGGACGCGGACTTGTCACAAAGATCAATGCAGAGGGGGTAACTGTCTTTTGGTTTAAACACCCAGAGTTGCGCCAGACTTTGGAAGAGTTTTGGCTCACCAAAGTGGAGGATCGAGGTGAGTAATTTTAAGAAAGGTGACCTCGTTCACCTATGCCCCAAACGCTACCGTGACGGGCGAGTGAAAGAAAGGCGAGGCATGATAACGAAGGTTGAAAGACTAGAAGAACTTGACGACTTTCCTCATCGTTATATCGCAACTGTCTTCCTGTTCAAAGAAGGTTATAGTCTCACCTATGATTTTCGTTGGCTTCGGAAAGTGGAGGAAAGTGGTAGATAGTGGGATAAGTCTGTCCGAGGCGAATAGTAACAAAGGTTTCAAACGACCAATAAATAATCAATAAATCTCAGCTATTTCCTCCCTTCCTGGTTATAGGAATAGTAGAAGAACCAATAGAACCCCCTTTGCACCTGAATAGGCTTGCACTGGGGGTTTTGTCGTTGTTGGAATAGTAGCCTTTGTAGCCCTATTATCCCTAGTAAGACCATAGGAAAGCCTTAGTAGGGCATAGGGGGCTAGGAAGGGCGTGAATTAGGCGATGTATTTAGCCCACGCTCGCCCAAACTTTCTCCTCGCCCTAAACCCGCCATCTATGCCCCTTTACGCCCTTGCAACCCCAACTATCCCATAGCAATGCCCTCTGCTTCCCAGCGATATTAAGCTACCCACAGCCAACCCATAATGTAGCCTATCCCTCCCTTACCCAAAGTTAAACTCGATCCGCCTAGAAAGCGCACTTACAAAAACGCCCTTTTTCCTCTACCCATAGCAAACATTACTTTCCCATAGAGCCCATAGAAACTATTCTATCTCGCCCTAGAGCAAACCTAAACTAAACCCGCATAAATAGGGCATCTACAAAAACACCTATTTTCCCAGGTTGCCCCTAGCAAACCCATAGCAGATCCTTCTAGCCCATTCTTCCCATAGCAAGGCAGCAATAAGCAGCGGATATAAATAAGCGAAAGTTGTTTTGACCAACGGACCAAACTCCACTATCGCCTCCTCCCCTCCCCCTCCCCCCCCGGTATGCCTGATAGTAAGTACCATATGGGTCAGGCCGCCAAAGGCGGCCAAATACACTCGCTACACCCACAGAAAATTCCCAGATTTTGACTTGCCCTTTATGCCCTTATATGTTATACTGCAACAAAGGAGGAAAGGCATGGCTAAGGAAATACGGCTATGGTTAAATAAAGACGAGCTATCGGATAAGGTAACTATCGTAGATGATGAAGATTACGATAAGGTTATGTCTGCTATTGGTGAAAGAGCTAAGTGGTATTATTGGACACAACAAAGCAAGCCTAGCAAACTATCCGGGCGCGAGGCACAGTTTCGTGAATATGCTACGAGCGGTTGTAGGCGTAAATCAATCCATCGTGTTGTTATGGATGCTCCCAAAGGAATGGATGTAGATCACATTAATGGTAATGGGCTAGACAATAGGAAAGAGAACCTTCGGATTTGCACTCGGTCACAGAATTGTATGAACCAAAGGCTTAAGTCTCATTCCGTATCAGGCTATAAGGGAGTTCAGCATCAGCCTATTCAGAGACAAAAGCGTACTTCAAGGAGAACTGGCGTCATTGAAGTCAGAGAATATAAGTTATCAAAACCTTATCGGGCTTATGTAGGTGATGGTAAAGGTGGACAGATTTCACTTGGTTACTATGCTACAGCCGAAGAGGCTGCCAGGGCTAGGGATAAGAAAGCCTTGGAACTACACGGCGAATACGCTTATTTAAACTTCCCCGATGAAAAAAATATGCCCAAGTAAAATTCCAGATTTGGAGGATAAATGAAATGCTGGGAATGTGAACTTGAAACTGAAGTTATACATCATCATCATGTTGTGCCTCGATCTCGTGGTGGAACCAAGACAGTTCCCCTCTGCGAGCCTTGTCATTCAAAAGCACATCATAAAGAAAAAAATATGACCATCTCAAAGCTTTCAAGGGAAGCTATGGAAAAATTACGAAAAGAAGGTCGATGGCCCGGTCGTTCCCCTTATGGCTTTAAAGTTGTTAATGGCTATTTGGAAAAAGATGATAATTGGAATCACATTATCGAGGCATTTAAACTTCGCTCCCAGGGTGCTCGATGGGCCGCCGTCTGCGACAAGCTCGATGGGATGTCCCGCCAAGGTGCTCGCAAGCTCCTGGACCGCTACGGCGATCTCGATGGCTTTATTCATTTTACAAACACAAACTTGAGAAAAGCATCAAAAGAATAGAACTATTTACTATGTGAATAACGAACCACCTGAACCTCAAAAGGGATGGCTTGTCCAAAGGCTGCCTTACAAGGGCGTGATGGATACTTTGTATGTGCCAAAATATTACGGCATTATCCTTACCGTTTATCGTTCTAAGAAAGAGGTTGAAGTTATGTTTTTTATTCCTGATTACCGACATAATTCTGGAAGGGCAAATACAGCAAAAGTTATAATTCCCTATAATCAAATCAAGGTTATTAGTATTGGGCCTGAAGAAAAATACGGGGAAAAAATTTGAAATTTTTGAACTACTTATTGTATGGAACTTTATGTATATAACGCGAAGCTTGATCGCGTGGTTGACGGCGACACTATTGACGCCATGATTGATTTGGGTTTTGATACCTGGGTTTTTAAAAGAATCCGCCTCCTTGGCATAGATGCCCCTGAGACACGCACAAGGGATCTGGTTGAAAAGGAAGCTGGGCTGAAAACAAAAGAGCGCTTAAAGGAGCTTCTCGGACCTGAGGGAAGCCCTTTTATTTTGCGCTCTAACTCTGTTGGCAAATATGGTCGTGTCCTTGGAACAATCTGGGTTGGTGAAAAAAATATTAACGACCTGCTTTTGGAAGAGGGGCTTGCGGAGGTTTATGAATGAGAGAACCTTATTTTATTGAAAACAGCAAGTTTCCTGTTTTCTTGTCCCATTTTGCCCCGATCGATATCTGGGCTGTTAGTTTTGGTATTTGGGTCTGGTGTGTTGGTGAACTCTCAGGTATTAGTAGAAGACACGAGACCATTCATTATTATCAACAGTTGGAACTGCTTTTTATTGGACAATGGGTTCTTTATGGGTTATTCTATTTGATAGCCTTTGCCAAATATGGTGATGGTGCCATGGCTTATCGTAGAATCCCATTTGAACAAGAAGCCTATGGAAACGAGAAAGACGAATACTATTTATACAATAGAAAAGCGTTTGCATGGAGATCTTATAAGATATGAGACTATTACTTGAAAAATGGGAAGCATACCTTGAAGAAGGCAAGGCAGACGATATTGTTGCAAAATATCCAAACCTTAAGCCTGCTTTTGACGCCGGAATAAAAAATCCCCAGCAACTTACCTGGATGGCCAAGCGTCTTGGAGATACGCCCATTGAAGATGCAATCGATGCAGTAAAAGAATTTGACAAATCAAAGTCTGCTTTAAAAGCCAAAAAGAAAAATACTGATATCTATGGTTATAAAACTGTTCAAGATCTAAAAGACATTGTTCAATCCATTGGTCCTTCAGGAAGTGAAAAAGATGCTCAACTTGAAAAAGAAAGAATTCTTGTTGGCGAGTTTGGTGATTGGAAAGTTGAATTGCCGCTTACAACAGCGTCGGCTTGTCAAATTGGAAAAGGAACAGTGTGGTGTACTGCTGCAACAAAAGTTAAAAACATGTTTTTGCATTACACTGAACAGGGCTATATTCTTTTTCACATTACAAAAAGAGGTGCAGATCCAAGAAAAGATCCTACTGCGAAACTTAATGTTGGGTTTAAAGATGGAGAGGCCGTTTTAGATGGCAACACTGGTGGTTTATCTGTTGATGCAAAAAATATTGGTCTTAACACCAATAAATTACAAAAAATCCTCGGAGATCAGTTTGAGCCAATCATGCAAGCTATGCAGGCACAATCGGATGAATTAGGTGGCATCCATCCAGCGAAGGGTGAAAAAGAAGAAAGAGAAAGAAAACAAAGAGAAGAGATTTTGAACGGGGCAGAGCGAGCCGCCAAAGATCCAGGACTAAATAAAGAATTTTACGAAAGAATCAAAGGACAGATGCCAGACCTTCGTATCACTTATTTAGAAAAACTTTTTGCTTCGGAGCCTATTCCTGAGGTTGTTGACTTTTATGTAGAAGAGGCTCTTAATGGTCCAGATGACAACGCCGGCATTCGGGTTCTTTCTACTCGTGCAAGGCCCGCTGCAATTGATCGTATTTTTGTTAAATCGAAAGAAATGGGTAAAGAAATTTCTGCTACTTTTGCTATTTTGCTGTCAAGGAGCCCATATATTCATGCCGAGGCTTTGGTCCGTTTAACAGAAATTCCTGCATTTATCAATCATGATGACAGTAGTTCAGTTAGAATGAGTGTATTGGGTAATGATAAGTTGCCACTCAAAGTGGCTTTAAAATATCTTGATAAATACATCGAAGAAAGAAAGTCTCTGTCATCACAAGATCGCGACCGTGAGAGCTTTTTAAAACGAGTAGAAGCGGATAACGTGATTGAAGATATGGCATCAAGAAAAGACCTGCCACCAGAAATGCTTAAAAAATTAGCAAAAACTTCTGATAGTGCCAAAGTTCTCTCTGATGTCGGTATGAATGTCAACACTCCTCCAGATGTTCTGCTTGACTTGGCAACGGAACGAATTTTTATGATTAAAATGGCAGTTGCTAAAAACCCTTCAAGTCCAGCAAATGTTTTGACAGCGCTATTAAAAAGTATTAAAAAAGATGTTTTGGATGGTACTGGAAGAGGTAAACGACGAGCAGAGCAGCTTACAAGCGCTGTTCAAAATAACCCAAATTATACAATAGCGGGCAGAGTTAAGGCAGGTGCTTCGGATCTTCTTAGAAGACTAGTTAAAGAAGAACTTGAAGCCGTTCTTCGTGAAAAGGGCATAAAAAATTGATGAAACTCCTGCTTGAAAACTGGAACAAGTTTCTTAAAGAAGAGAGCAATTCTCTACATCATACCTGCCCAGAAGCAGACCCTGCGGGCTTTAAGACTTATTACAGAATTGACAGGAATGACCCGCCATCAATAGAACAGATCTTAAACTGTTGGGTTAAGAACGAAGCCGCTATTTACGACAGCAATGTAAACGAAATGAAGCCGGCGCTTTACCAAACCGACGATCTAACACCGTACAGAGAGTATCCAAGAGGATACTTAAGAAACCAACCAGAAACACAGCGTTATCAAGATCTAAAGAAAGACATTGAGGAAAATGGCTTTCAAGACCCAATCATTGTTATGTTTGGTAAAAATGGAGTTGTTAAGATCGGCGAAGGAAATCACAGGCATGAAATTGGACTAGAACTTGGAATAGAGAAAATACCCGTAAGGTTTATTTTTTGGCAGAATGTTAGCAAGCCATCAACACAAGAGCTTGACAACCTCTATGGGGACGAGGTGCAGGAGCCGGAAGAAAAGCCCCGCATGTCTAAAGAGGAATACGAAGAACTTATGGCTCTAATTTTTGGGAAGGAAAAACAATGAAACTATTACTTGAAAAATGGAATAAATATGTTGTTTCAGAAACAGTTGGCTGGCAAGGTGGAGAACCACTCACTTCTGTTCAAACAGACAATGTTTTGTTTTTGAGCACAGAAGCTGATAATCGACCGGGTTTTGATTCTTTTCTTGAAAATCAACTCTTTTCAGATGCTGATATTTATCCATTATCGGATCACATTGAGGAATTAGTGAGACAGGTTCCTTCCCTTAGTAGTGAAAAAATAATTTCTATTGCCGGTGTTGGAACAAAAGGTGTTGCTTTAAGGATGGAAAACGGCAATATCTTAAAGATTTATGTTGGTGGCTGGTTAGGCTCCGGTCCAGCAGGCGAACCAGAAGAGAAATTCTATGCTTCTGAAAAATCAAAGTTATTTGATAAATCTGGAAATATTTCTACATTACCAGTTTATGATCAGGGAACTGTTGATGTCCACGATGCAATGATAAAATACTCTGAGATGGCAGAAGTTATGCCATTTAATAAATACTTGGATTTTACAGGTCGTAACAGCGAAGAGGATTTGATAAATATAGAAGCGGCTATTACAGCTATAAAGCGTGTTATTATAATGTATCAAATTCCAAGTTACTATGGTCCACCTGCAAACAGAGTTACTTTACCACAAAGAATTGAAAGATCTATTAGAGCAATTAGAAGGTCTAGCCTAACCGGACCAGAGGTTAAAGGGCTTGCTGTCATGCTCAAATATGTTATTACAGAATATGGCCCTGAATACCTAGAGGATTTTCACGAAGGAAACTTTGGTGTTGTTCAGCAGACAGTGGCAACAAATAAACCAGCATTTGTTCTTTTTGACCCGTAAGTCTTATTGAAAACTATTTATTGCACGGAGAAAACTTATAATGAAAGACCTTTTTGGTGGCTGGCGTGGTTTCCTCAAGACGCCCTCTGTTTTAGAAATAATCAAAGAAGACCTTATTAGAGAATTTAACCAAGCAGACAAAGAGGGTCTATTAGCAAGCGAAGCAGACTTTTCGGTTTCTTATGAAATTGAACTGGAAAGTAGAACTCCATTAGAAGGACGCGATTACGACGACTATCGTTATGATATGGAGCCAGAGCTTAACTATGAAGCAATGCGCGACTTTATCGAAGACATGGATTTTCTAGATCAGGTGCTAGAAGAAGATCTAGATAGTTTTCTTAATTATGATCTCAATATTCGAGATGTGAACGAAATGTTAACAGCATATTTTGAGTTTGTTCACGGAAGAGAGCCTGCTGGTTCGGAACAAGAAGCAATGTTGCTTGGTCTTGCTATGGATTATAACGAATCCATAAAAGACACATACGAACAATTTATCAATGCCATCTCATCAGTTGGAAAAGTAAACAAGCCCCAGCGCGGGGCAAAGATGGAGTGGGCCAAAAAGACAGGTCAATTTTTGAAAAAAGCGTTTGATTATGAAGACGACCCAGCACAACAAGATTTATTCCCGGATGCTGATGTCCGTGGGCAGAAAATGGTGGACTGGATTACGAAAAATCTTTTTGATTTAGAAGATCCAGGCGCTGTGCAAAAACGCGGTGAAGTTGGGATAGTTACTCTTCTTAGAAATGTTTATTCTAGTTTTTATTCGATTGGCGAACTCGAAGATGAGGTCGGAGAATTTTATAATGACTTTGCAAATAGCGGTGGCCGCTGGACGTATGTTAGTGGAGCTAGTGCAATTGGTTCTCCAAACGATGTGTTTAGAAATAAACTTTCTTATGTTTTAGCTGAAATGGTTGATAAAAAAGCAGAAGAAAAAGCAGATGAAAGGATGCGAGATACATTAGAAGATCCAGAGTCATTTTTAAGAGACATTTATACAGATTATGAATTTGAAGAAAGATTTATGACCCAACCAGAACCAGAAGAGGAAGAAGAAGATGATTTGGACCTTCTTCGTGAGCATCTTCCTAACTTTATGGCAAGATATGAGAACGTTCTAAAATTTGAAGAAGATGCGTCTCTACAAAATGGTGTTGAGTTCTCTATGGATGACCCTCCTTATCTCACTGGTCTTAATGAAGCTATTGAATTTCTTAAAATATTCTTTGAGGATTTTAATAACCAGACCAACTGGGTTATGTCCGATCGAACTGGTCTTCATACAAACGTAGGCTACATCCCAACTGTCGCACATGAAGACAGAGACCTGTTCAAAGGAATGCTTTTCCTAAACGACGATATGGCCAAAAGAGGCTTCGAGAAGCGCAAAAACTCTCGTTGGGCCATGGACATTAAGAGAGATGCCTTAGATATGGTTTCCAAAGGCTTTGGTGATGCTAAGGTAAACATCGGAGAAATAATCAAAGATGAAGAGAAAATGGAAGAGCTAAGGCAGCGACTCTCCAATTCAGTAGAAAATTCCGTTCAAGGAAAATATGTCAAGTATCTCGGTATGAACATCACTTATTTAGAAAATATGGATTATATTGAATTTAGATATCCTGGGCAAGACGAACCAACTTATCAGAGTATGGTTAACGCTACCCTTTACTATGCCCACCTTATAAAAACAATCAATGACGAAGACTACAAGAAAAAGGAATACATTACAAAACTTGTTGGTTTCTTCAACAACCTTCGTGCCAAAGATCTAGAAACAGACAGACAAGATCTAAAAACTGCTAGAAAGTTTTTCAACCTTCCTCTCGGCACACAGTTTATTTATGCGCCAGATACAAGTCTAGGTTCTCCGTCAGCAAATGATGGTTTAAGGGCTTGGATTAAAGTTTATTATGAAAATGAATTAAAGCCGGAACTTCTAAAGAAAGCAGGGCCGGATGGTGTTGTTCAGTTTAATCAAATGGACATTACAATTGGTGAAGCACCTGATAAATTGGAAAGTCTGATCTTTAGCCAACTCGGCTATGGCGTTAGAATTCCTATTTTTTATGATGGGTTAAAGAAAAAATTAAACAGACCTGACCTTAAAGGAAAAGATAAATATCTCATTAAGTGGATTTTTCCAAGAGAACAGAAAAGCGGAAAGCCAGACTTTAGGGTAGCAACTCAAAGTATGGGAATTTTTGTAAGAAGTTTAAACAAATTTCATCTATCAGATCCAGAATATGCTATTAAGAAGTCAGGTATGGAAGTTGACTTGAGCGACCCCCTTGAACTACCTGAAATGGGTTACAATGCTCTGCAATCGATTCGAGACTCAGGCTGGAGGAGAATGGCGGGTAAACAAGACGAAGGCGAAGAACTTGACGAACTCAAGTTCACGTTTACTTCTATGAATAATCCTGTCTATGTTAAGTTCCTAAGATGGTACAAAGAGCAATACAGAAAGTGGAAGCGTGGCGATCTTGAATATATAACATCTGGGGGTGAGTGATGGCTGTTTGTAAACTGCAATATTACCAGTCTTATTTTTCTTTTAATTCTAATACTGAATCAGATCAATTTGCTAATAACGAAGGCCCTGAAAGCGATGGTTACTTTAACCCTTTTAAATCTGGTAACTATAGCGGAGGTGTTATCAATTCAAGCCAAGAACCTATTATGTCAAATGACATATCATATGATCAGTCTACAGGGCAAGTAACTTTTAACACAGGCGG
>Ga0099846_1001346_pt1 | contig 10178 bp, 20 predicted proteins | sample CB_VirMetaG_FD_78180 | JGI IMG/M metagenome (GOLD analysis project Ga0099846, IMG submission 78180) | Freshwater to marine saline gradient viral communities from Chesapeake Bay - CB_1504_1 Viral MetaG | ecosystem: Environmental > Aquatic > Marine > Coastal | place: USA: Chesapeake Bay... | reverse complement strand
TCATAATGATGGGTACCATTCTTGTCAGCATAATCGCGACAATATTTATAAATACCTGTCGGATTATATACTGAATCTATTATTTCAACTTTAGATAGTAAGTCTTCAACATCATCAATATGTGATTCAATAAGATCCATTCTGTCCTGACTTAGAGATTTCTCTCTAAATCCCTGAAGAGTTAATAAATCCATTTGAATATTACATCTTGAAGATATAAAATTACATATCATTGTATCTATAAACTCTTGTTCAGATTCTTCTAACGCAAAATAGAATATTTTTAAATTAATATTATTCTTTAGTGCATATTCTAAAGGCTCTCTTACATAAAGAGCTTTAGTTGCTTGAGTCTTACCAACGCCAGAAGCAGCCGTAATCATCTGTATCATTCCTGGAACTACGCCAGGCACAGATTGTGCTAACTTAGGATAGTTTTCAAATGGAATACAAAATATTGCACCACCGTCTTTTTTAACTTTGATGCTTTTTAATTCGTCAACCCTTTGTCTTACTTTCCCAGTTGGTTTTTCATTTTCTTCCATATTAATCTAATCCTGGAGGATTTGGAGCACCATATATTTCTAGCAAATTGCATACATGTCCATCATCCCATTTAGGAGTACTTGGAATTTCTGTTCCTGTGGTACTGTAATTAGTACCACACTCTTTACATCTAAATCTTCTCATTCTCTATTTTTGTTTATACTTCTTATTAACTTCTGGGTCATCAGATATCAGCCCAAGTTCTCTCATTATATGTTCAGGAGTGAATAAAAACCCACTCTTAATGGCATTTTCTGAAATACTTGGCACCCATTCTGTTACAAGTTTAGCAGTTTTTCTAACACCAATAATTTTACCTGTTCGATAAAATCCTCTTGGTAAATGTTCCATATCAGATTTCTCTTCATCATATGCAATAAAAAGGAATGCTTTTTCAAGATCTTTCTGACATTCTTTACAATGTTCTGGTGCAAATCCAATGACCTTACCGTGCATTTCTTTAACTCTTTTAGCCTCACCAGGAGTTAATTTCTGGTTCATTATGATTGGGCCGTCCATTTCTTTAGTGCATATTAAACAAAGTTCTTTTGTTAATGATGCATGAAAATTATCATTCATATTTATTGTATTAAATTAATAGTCTCTTGTGTCTGGAATATAAATAGGGTTTATCGTTTCGTCAGCTTGATGATCCCAATCACTATAAATCCAACCTCCTTGTACTCTAACTACATCTTTATTAATAGCTGTTATCCAGCATCTTTCATGTAGCATCATAGTTAGAACTTTATTATTTTCCTGTTTATTCCTATTAGAAGCTTCTAATTCAGATTCCGTTATTACCGGTTTTTTTCTTTCTAATGACATTAATCTTCATCTTCTATTTCATCTTCAACATCTTCTAATAAATCCTCTTTTGCAGATCTACCAGACAAAATTGTATTAATAAATTCATAATCTACTTGATTGTCTGTACAAATCTGTTGTTTAAATGTATAGAAATCAAGTTCTATTAGTGCAATTTGTGCTTTTAATATATTTACTCTTTTACTTACAACTTCTTTATGCTCTAATATAGTATCGCATACTTTACTATTAATTTCTGCTGTTTCTCTACTAGTTCTTTTTACTATTACTTCTTCCATTATTTTGATTTATTATTATTGTTACATATAATCTTCATTTCCATATAGGTTTTCACCCGTATCTTGCTCTAATAAATAAGAGTTCTTTTCATGAAACCCTTCATTAAGCCACCTTGTAGCTTCTACCATGTACTCTAAGTCTCCTGATTTAGTTTTATCTTTAACTTCTAGTTCAAGTACTCTAATAGCTAACTGTTGTTTTTGCGTATCCTTCTTGAATATGCTTTCCCATTTCTTTCTCAACTTTTGACCTAGAATTGTATCTGGATCAGCAGGAGATAAAGCCCTACTACCATCAAACTTCTTTTTAACAGAAGTAGGATAAGTCTTGAGCCATTTAACAAATAAATCGTCATTGTTTGCAAAGAATACATTAGCCTTATCTCTAAGAAAAACACCTTCTTTACTTACTTTTATGAATCCTTTACTTTCTAATCCCGTTAGGGCCTGAATACTGGATTCTAAAATTCCAGTAATAACAAACCCATTTGCTATATTATAAAGTATTAAGTATTCATTTATTGATATCTTGTTCTCAACAATATCATCAACGGGGATTGTGATATTATCCATTTCTACTCCTCCTGTTTTTTTCAAAAGTTTCTGTTACAACGTCTATTATGGTTGCTCCATAGTAATCAGGAAGCCTATCCATACACTCTTCATCTTCAGGAAGATCTCTTCCATCACTCATGAGCCATCTTTTGTTTGTGTTTTCAAAACAAGTGGGCGACAATGTATAATGCGGAATAGTTGAAATTGAAACATCTTGTGATCTTTGTTCTGTTATAAATTTATGATTAATCATAAAAAACATTTCATCAAGACCATATTTCTTTTCTGTTTTTCTCTTTAACGCCATGTTATAAAATTTTTATTAAAATTATTCATTGATTTTTTAAAATAGACTTCATCTTGTGTATCCTGAACTACAAGTAAATGCATTTCTGGAAACTCATGTCTTAAACATCTTCCTAACATTTGAAAGAAAGAACCAATACCACTGTCTAATTGTGTGATAATGCCTCTTTCGATATTTGTTAGATTGATTCCTTCTCTTAACATCTTAACGGCAAATAATTCAGAGCACTCTAAGTTATTGAAACAGTCAATCAAATCCTGATTAACTTCATTCTTATTTTTAGAGTGCACTGCGTTACTTGAGCCAAGTTCTTTAACTTGTTTTATTGAGCCTGTAAAGCAAATAAACCTTGTATTGTTTAACCTGAATTCTTTCACAAGTTCTTTAACATTTTGTGTTTTAACCTCAGCAATGAATTTCTTTCTGCTAGAGGCAATGTTTAAAAACTTATTTCTACATCCAGTTCTAACTGGATAAGGTATTTTCATATCTTCAGATAATCCTTGATAGTAAGCCATTTGTTTACTTAATGCATCATAATGTTCTTGCTCAGTGCCTCTACAAATTACACCAATATCTTTATGGTTATTCTTAATAGTCATGAACTGTTCTTTATGCGTGCAATATTTAATAGCTTTACCTTTAGGTTTTCTTGCTGTGTATTCCCAATATTTATTTCTAACTATCTCTTTATTCAAATAAACTCTATGTACAACCAATGAAGGTTTAGGCAATAAGTTTAAATCAAATGCTTTATTCAGTGATATTGTATAATAATGTATTCTGTTTGCACATAATTCATTCATAATACGTTTTTTATCCTCTGGAATAGTAGCAGATAGAAAATAAATCTTGGTACCACGTTGAAGAATCTTCTTTAAAGCTTTAATTCTTAATGGAGTCAATGCATGACACTCATCAAGTATTATAAAATCAGCTTTATCTTTTTGATTTTTCAATGAAGCATATAAGACAGTCTTTAGTGCTTTAGACACTTTACTTTTCTTATGTTTTTTCATATCTAAAACCCAATTCTTTTTATGAGTACTCTCTTTACAAATTAAATATCCTTTAGCTTTTGGTTCAGTCTTTAAGATATTTTCTACAATCTTTAATGCAGCAAGGGTTTTACCGGTTCCTGTTGCCCATTCTAAGCACAAAAATCTATGTTTAACACTTAGCTTAACTGCATTAGATTGTATTTTAGTCTTCGGATTTGTCACTATCAGAATCTGATTTACTATTTTTAGCTCCCTTAATTAAAGCATCAATTATCTTATCAACTTCTTCTTTAGAAATATTATCTAAATCATCTGTATTAATAGCTAATGCTTGGCCCCCGCCTGGTAAATCAACTACTTTAGATCTGTCTTTTCCCATTTGGTCAAAGATTTTCTTTATTTCTGGTGTCATATCAGCTTTACTACCTTTTTTAACAAATGTACCTCCATTCATTTCTTCTGCTACATCATTTATAACTTCAGCAAAATTTGGATCTTGAGCACATGCACCTCTAATCATGCTTCTTATATCACCAGAATGACCTTGAACCAAAGATGAACCATGTTTACTTCCTCTACTTAATATGATAGCAGATAATGATGCATCTTCATCTAATAAATCTTTAATTTCTAATATCAAATCAGTAACTTTATCATGATTTGATTTTATTTTTGGTCTTTTTCTATCAAATAATCCCATTTCTATTTTAGTTTTAAAGTATTAAAATTTAAGTAAGGAAGTATTTCCTCACTATCTTGAAATCTGTTTAAGAAATCAGTAATATATACGTGCCTTTTAATAGCACCTTCAAATCCTTTTAGGATATCATCATCAGCTCTTCTTGCTAATCCTTCAATTAATTTTTGAGCTAAACCAGGAGGCATTCCTTCAGATTGTTCTTTAATCTGTTTCATTCCTTCCTCACTTCTTGCCATAAACTTTTCTCTTGATGTGTGAATTTTAGCTAATTGTTCGTATTCATGTCGGGCTATTTTTAATACAGCCTCAAATTCGATTAATGGTATTGCATTTCTGAAATCCTTAAACGCTAAGGGCGTATCTATTTCCACTCCCTGTTGTTGTTTGCTCTCTGAGCTGTCTATTTGTTCCTTCATTTTTTTGTATGTTAATTAAGTCTCTGTATATTAATTCTGTTTGTAAACATTCTTGTACTGAATCATCAATAGCCCATTTATAGCCGTCTCTTTTAAACTTAGCTATAATGTTCTTAAGATGATTATAATCTAAGTCTTGAACTAGCGTTATCTTACCATTTTCAGACTCCCATTCCATGGTTCTACTACCATCTTTAATATGTTCCAGTATAATCCCACAATCTAATGAATATTTAGGTGGTTTTCTCTGTTTTAACATTTATCTTTAAACTTTTAAGTTTTGTTACGCTTATTGTATCCCAGCCTCTTTGCTCCATACCTTTAAGTATATAATCTAAACACTTATTAAGATTGGCAGGCCTCTTATTTTTCCTTGGAATTACAATAGGAAGGTTTCCCGTCATATCCCATTCAATTACATTTCTACCTGTAATTGTACAAATAGTTGTTCCTTTTTCATAAACAACTCCTTGTTCTCTCAATATTGATAGCTGTTTCCAACCACCTCTTATATGAAATACATTATTCATATATTTTTCTAACTCACTTGCTGTACAAGGAGCGTTTGCTACCATCGCTTCTAAAACCTGGAGTCTTCTTTCAGACAACAAACCTTCTCTTTTTATTTGATGATAACATGCAATTGATGTCTGTCTTGTCATATCATAATTTTATTAATTACATTCTTGTTGTCCTTTATAGTATCCCATACCATAACCATGCTTATAAGTATCTCTACCAATAGGAGGAATAGGACAAATAGGTGTTAATCCTACTTTTAAGCATCCTTTTATAGCTTCTTGATAACCTTTTTCCCATCCATTGCAAAAATCACTTAACATTTCATTAATTGTATTTGCTGATAGGGTAATTGTTATCAATAGCACTAATAATATTAATGATTTTTTCATCTTTATTGTTTTATAATTTACCTTTATATGTGCCAGCATCTAATCTAACTCCAGCACCATCATACTCTCTATAATACCACCAAATACCATCCTCTAGTACTTTCTGTGGAAGTTCAAAGTTACAGTTGACTTCTGTTATGTATTTCTCATTTGGTAAACTGTAATCGCCCAATGGAGCTTCAATTATAACTTCACAACCTTCTTCTATTTTATATGTTATCCTGTCATCTATACTGCCTTGTACTATCAATTTTGAATTACAACCTTGCATTTCTATTAATCCATCTCCTAATATATTTCCTTGTATAATCATATTTGTTGAGGATATAAATAATCTTGTAGTTATAGTTATATCTCTAGGCTCAAAAGACGCCCATATCTTAGCGTTCCATTGGCTATTTATACTATCATAAACTCCACAAGAATGTATTCCACTAGCTATGCTATCAAGATTCCACCAAGTTATTATCATTGGATTTTCTTTTGTATCGTGTGGCACTCCACTACTATTTTTTTTTAACGATAATGATTTATAAGAATTTCCTACAATAACCTTCTCTTTAGTTGATAGCTTTATGCAATCATCTTTAACACAATTAAAAAGCATCAAAAGTATTAGTAATGTAATTAGTTTTTTCATATCTATCGTTTTAAAAGTTGTTCTTTAAACCAATTTACACCTACATAAAAACCTATATTATCAGTATCTAATGTCTTGAACTCTTTTTCAATATCTTCATCACTAATAGCATTAACTCTGTGTTGGTGGTAGGCTTCTGCAAATGTTTCTAATTGTTCCTCGCTTACTATATAATCTCCTTCTACATTTATTTTGTGTAGGTTCATTTTTTCAATTAATTCTTCTGCTTTCATCTCTATTGTTTTAGTAGTTGTTTATTGTAGTAAGAAACCTCTTGTGCTAAAATTAAAACACATTGTTTTAAATTTGAAATTTGATGGTCTAAATCTCTGCTTGGGTGTCCTAAATTTGGTTTTTCTAAAATATCTTTTACTTTTTCTAATGTGGTTTTCATATCTCTTGTTTTAGTAGTTGTTATTCGTAATCATACATTTTACTTATTAGTACAAAAAAAATTACAACGGTTATTATTAATTCAATTATTGGCATATCTCTATTGCTTTAGTAGTTAATAAAAATAATACCCCTGCAGCCCTCCAATCTAGGAACTAACTACCTGTTTTGCCTAATGCAGTACTCGACACCTGCCTACAAGGGTATTTGTGGAATCGAACCACTCTATTCTTAATCAATCTTCATCAAAACCTCCTAATATATAGTATAGGTATCGAAGAAGAAGGAATAATAATACAAACATTACCATAATTTCTGGTATTTAATAATAAAAAACAGTATCCGGCTTTAGGCTTACTCGATACAAGTAATTGAAGAGGTTATCCTCACCTTACGAAGTTCGTAATCTCACGCAATCGGTTTTATTATTTGCTGGCTTCAACTGTTTTTTTTACATCTAGAATTACTCTGTTCTGTTTATGCACTATATGTGCTCGGGAATGAATAATAAAGGCTTCCCGTGTTCTTACCCTTACAGTTTAGCTAGATAGACTAATTAATTATTGATACTCTTTTCCTGATCCACCAGGGCCTTCCCTGTGAGTCTTGACTACACATACAATTACTGCATGTATGGGAATATATTTCTTGGGCACCTACATCATCTCCACATAATCTACATTCATATTGGTCTAGCCCTTCATTTCTTATTATTTTCTCAGTAGTCAGCCTAACTACAAATATTATATTGGCTAATGCACTGATAATTAACAATGCAAGTACTATATTAAATATTATTTCATCATGATTCATTTTATGGTGTCTTATGACACCTATAAGATGTCTATTAGTAATTATTTTTTGTTATATTATATATCAGTATTATAGACTATAAAACACCATAAGAGTAATGTCAATGAGAATTAGCCAGGCTAATATTTTCTCTAATTTTGAAATGTCTCTCACAAGTTCTTAGCCTTTAATACTAACTTTTCAGCACTCATTCTTAAGTTCACTGGTAATTCAAATTGTTGAATTGTCAAGATTTCTAGAACCTTTAGTTGTCTTTTAGATAATATTTTGCCAAAATATAAATCAGTAACTTCATTGTTAATTGTGATCTGTCTTTTCATCTTATTTTTGTTCTTTGTCATATTTTTATTTAGCACCCTCTTTCTTACTTGTACTGAATGCCTTGTTTCAGAGCACGTTCAAAGCAAGAGTAGGGTCACGTAGTTAACTTCTTCTTTAAGCATTGCAGAGGGAATCATGCCCTCTTTTTACTTCTAACTACTTGCTGAGAACTCATTTGTGTTGCTGACTTCTAATTCAGTTTGATAGTATTCCTTTCTCAAGGGAACAACACATCTAGGATTACTCCTGTCCTACTATCTAAGCATGGGAATCCCAACTTCTTAGCGTGGCCTATCCTGTCAATTCAGGATTAGTATCTTTATGTGAATAACGGGTCCTACCTATTTTTCAGTCCAGTATAAATACTGCTGTTCTTATTCACAAAGGTTCAATGTTTAGCCTAAATACTGGTTCGCTAGATGTATTAGTAGGATTACCATACCAGTATTATATTTTAAATTTATTTAATAATGAATTATATATATGTTCATTACCACTCCAATTTTCTTTTGATTGGGTATCTAACCACTGTTGAATAACTGTAAATTCATCACTTGATAAACTAATTTTTACTATCATAATTATTTATTATTAAATTAAAAACTCTTTGCCCAATTCAGCTATGGGATAATATTAATAGTCTTTTCATTCCAAAAGGTTTGAGTGCCTACTTAATAACACATTCCAATAAACACAACCACCTGATAATGGTCTAATACTCAACCACAGGTATTTTATGCGTGGTATGTTCCCTTAATTTTGTATCGTTTATCTTCAATCAAAGAGTTTAATTTGTTTAATTATTAGGCTCAGAATATAACCATTGTGTGCCATTTGCTGTTACATGCATAAAAGGTAATTCATAAGAACAAGGTATTTCTACTACTTCTCCATCTTTAAATTCAAGACTGTCAGATGATAATGATCCACATTCCCCTTGTACGTCTCCGTGATTTAAGTGAGGTTGTAATGCATTAGAATCAATAGTTAAAGTTTCATAACCTATTATAGTTACTCCATCATTGTCCAATATTCTATGACATACTTGAACTGTTGTTAATCCTTTAGCTGTATTGCTTGTTTTGCCATAGTCTTCACTTGAGACTAATGTACATAGTGCATCTTGTGTGCACTCATCTTGACACGAAGTCAAGGTAAAAAGTCCTATAAATAGAACTAGTAACATGTAGGTTGTTTTCATTTTTAGATTTAATTATTAATTATTATTGTGTACTCGAAATTACTTACAAGGCTGCCTTAGTATTGTGATCTGACCTCATGAGGGGATGTGCAACAAAAAAGCAGTAGTCTTGTATAGATTAAAAGCTTAAGGATATGGACTAACCATACCGAGTTTAAAGCAGGAAGTATTCCTTGTGTACGCTTCCTTAAGCTAATATTAATTGGGTGATGAATGGTAGATCCACGCTCGAATATTCTACCTTGCGACATGTCATGTGGATTTAGACACCACCCATTTATTGTAGCAAGAGATGTTACCAAAAAGACCTTATCATCCCTGATTTCTTTTTGTTTTGTAAGTCTCTCGCTATGACTGTCTATTAATTATCTCTGTTGCGAGATATAAAGTACTGGACTAATTAGCACAATCAATAGAATAGTTTATGTATTACTTTACCCAACTTGAAAATAATTCAGTATAATCAGGTAATCTAAGTTCTTTTAATAAATCAATATTATTTTCATATTTCTTTGAAAACAATTCTTTATCAAAGTTTGGTAAAGACATTACTCTTTTTAATGAAATTAACATTCTAGCCTCCACTTTACACCACTTAGTCAAAGAAGCTGCATATTCTATGGCTTCTATTGTTCTTTTCTCATCTTGTATCTTAAATTTACCAGTTGAAACGATTTTACTAACACCACCTCTTCCGTGAATACCCATCAACATTTGAGCAACAGTATTCAAGCTAAATGGACATTCATGTTTAATTTGTAATAATCTTCTATATTGAGGATAACCTAAGAAATTAAAAACTTCAATATAATTTTGTAATTTCCATCTTTTTGAAGTTACATTCATAGTTGAAACTAAATGAACTAGATCTTCAATTGTATTAACATTTGTTGGTGTTATTATCTGTGCAGTGACATTTATTCTTAAAAATCTAGCTGTTATCATTCTATTCTGACCATCTAAAAGCCATAATTTCCATTGTCCATCAACAATATTTGTGAACATTAATATTATTGGCACTATGAATCCTGAATGATTCATATTTTTAATTAAATCTTGTCTAACAGAGTATTCTCTATTAAATGGAAGATGATGAATTTTATTAAAATCTTTTTCTGTTTTAAGTGTGATTTGTTTCATTTTTGTTATTTTTTTTTAGTTTATCGCATTTTCTGCTTGTTATTTTTTGAAAAGCCTCTCGGGCTTACATGACCTTGCACTCTATGTGTAAGCTTTAGGTTGTTCAGGCGATATTCCTTCCGTGCATT
>Ga0099846_1001342_pt1 | contig 10193 bp, 6 predicted proteins | sample CB_VirMetaG_FD_78180 | JGI IMG/M metagenome (GOLD analysis project Ga0099846, IMG submission 78180) | Freshwater to marine saline gradient viral communities from Chesapeake Bay - CB_1504_1 Viral MetaG | ecosystem: Environmental > Aquatic > Marine > Coastal | place: USA: Chesapeake Bay | collected... | reverse complement strand
TGTTCATATGTTCCTTCGTATGTGTCTTGAACTGGTTTGAATTGCTCAAAGTCCCCAACGATAATGAACTTCACTTTTGGCGCAAACCTTCGGATAATTGTAAAGAACCTGTAAAAAACTTCTTTCACCATGGAAATTTCATCGACAACAATATAATCAAAATTATTGAGATTTTTCAACAACTTCTTCTCGTAGTTCTGTGATAACATGAGAGACATAAAGAACTTGTGGATGGTTTCACCTTTGATGTGTGACGCTGCTTTGTTCGTTGGTGCAATTTTCTTCCCGACCACTTTGCCTTGCTTTTCTAATTCAGAGACCAAAAGATTAGCCAAAAAAGTCTTACCAGTTCCAGCAATACCAGTAATTAGACAACCTTTGTCGGATGCAACAACATCATTAACGATATCAATAAATTCACGGTTCTCAGTTGGGACGATGTTATAATTAAAATCCTTGAGACGCACACTACCAGTGCGAACCATACGGCAAACTGAATCAACTTGCAACAAACTTGTTTCGTCATATCTGTATTTTTCAACTTTACATTCTTTATCATAAAAATGACCATCAATATTTATTTTCGGACCACTGTACAAAATTGCGTCAGTATTGAGTTCTAGTGGTATCCCACCTTCCTTAATAATGAATGTTTGCAGTTTGTGCAGTTCAATGGCTTCCATCGCTAAAATTTGATGATACATCGGAGAACACAAGTCATCTTTTTTAATTACTTTGTTTTCAAAAATACTATAAAGTGTCATGTCTTCCAAATCAGTTGATGTGACCATGACATTATCACGGCATAATTCTCTACTTGCTTCGTATTTATCAAGCGTGAAATTAATATGTTCATACTTGGTCTTGTTGATGTTCCAGCATCCCACCATACTATTGATAATCTTTTTGGCAAACACATTGTCTGAACCACAAACACTGATAAGATACTCAGAAAAGTTTTTAAAGTGGTCATGTTTCAATGTGTAAGACGATGTGAATTGATGTGTTATTTTGATCTTGATATTTTGTTCCATGCAATAGTTGATGAGCGTATAGTTATACCAACCATTACCACGAAGAGGGAAGTAATTATCAGACTCAACGAAATAATATCCGCACTTGATATCTCCGCCATCATAAACAGTTGGGTAGTCCATCACAGAGAATTTAGGAAAATCATATTGAGAATGAATGACCAAATTACGACGGCATTTTGTGTGGTCAATCTTATATCGACGGGTGTGGTCAACCTTGATTAGTTTGCGTTTTATGCGGTCAATTTTGAATACTGGCGCAACTGATTGTTCTAATCGGTCAATAAAAGCCCAGTGCTTGGCGTGATGTGATTGGACTATTTTTAAGGCTTCGTCATTGAACGATGATGAACAATCATCAGATTTAATGTAGTTACCCAGATCTCGTTCAACAGAACATTTGTGAGCATGACATGACTTGCACAAAGCTTGAAAATTGCCATCTTCGTTAGAACCACCAGATGCTAATGGAACAATATGATCAAAATCGAATTCAACTGTTTTCAATTGGCACAAACCACACAAACCACATTGGCTTTTAATAAGTGCATCCTTTTCTTTTTGATTTAATGTTCGTGGTTCAGGGATTAAGCTTTTATCATACTTCACTTTGAGTTCGGAAATGAGGCATCCAATTGTTTGATTATTGAACTTAACATCGGCGTTAGAACAAACTGACTGTATTTGTTTCCATGTAAATCCATCAGACAAGTTAGGATCACAAACAATGGACAATTTTTTATCCGCAATATTTACACGAACAATAGAGTGCCCACGAGTTTTCATTGATGGAATAGACTTAGTTTTGGAGATATATTCATGAACTTCATCAGTAATTGCAGATGACGGAACATAAACAATTGCATTTTCCATCAATAAAGCTTCATCAAATGTATTAGCCTCAGTAAATATTCTATCTTCCTTCTGTGGTTTGTCTTCCATGTCTAATAATGATGTCATCAAAACATTACTTTCAGTTTTGTTTGATTCTGATAATGACTTGATGTATTTGGTGTCTGTGATAAGGTACATATGTCCATCAATGCAGTAGTAAGCAATTGGACGATAGCTTGACTTAGAATAAACAAGTTTTTCAAAGCAGTTCTGCTTGCCATCAAAAGCATACAATGATATTTTATATTTCTCGCATAAATACTTGACCATTTCAGTAGTTACCCCATCAGTCATTGATAACTCATTGAACGGTTTACCAAATCCGAAGTCTAAATCGTAGATGTCTCGCTTGGCTTTATGGCAATATTTAAATGTTTCAAATAACTTTTCTTTGCTCATTATCATTCGTCTCTTTACATTAGTCAAATGAGTTGATAAAAGTTCATACACACACTGACCTTTCATATCCTCATAGGCCTGTTTTGCAATCCCTTCAGCATACTTAAGCCAATCACGATGCAATACGCTCGCATTTCTCATTGGAATTCGGCTCAATGGAATATCACGCATCGCAACTGGTGATATCTCATGCTCAAGAGACACAAGCCTTCTAATAACATTGTTATAGTAATCTTCAGTTTCATAATGGCCTTGTCTCAATTGTGTCTTACGTCGTTCAATAACCTTCATCAGTTTATTTTCGTCATGTCCCTTATATGTAAATGTTTGTAGGGCTTCTCGGCTCGGGACGGGCAACTTTTTTATTACTGTGATATAGTTACCATAAATAGTGACCTTAAAAGCCTCATTCAACTTTTGTAATATTTCTTTAAAATTCTTCTTGGTAAGAACCACATTCAATTTTTTGATTCCCTTGAGAACCAATTTAAGATTTTCTAGATTCTTTCTTTGTTGTGTGAATACATTGCGTTGAAATCCATTGAAGGATCGTGGGTCAACGAATCGGCTGCGTCGTTTTAGAAGTGCATTAACCTCCATTCTGAAGTTTGTTAAACCATTTTTATTGCTCATTAATATAGTAAAGAAATTAATTTTTAAATAGAAATTATTATAAAATCTATTTAAAGAAATTTGAAAAGTTTGAAAAAAACTAAACTAAAATATTTATTTCTGGAATTATGCTAACATCTTTCTTATGTCGCCCACGTTTAAGTTGTTGGTCTTTCGGAATCGGTGTGTACTTGTAATACTTCTTTGAGTTCTCATTGAAGTAGTTACGCTCCTTCAGTTTCTCATTGTTGCACTTGTTGAAGCACTTGTTGCATGTCCTCGCCGTTGGTTTGCACAAGTTTTCCTCACCGCATCGTTTGCAGATTTTTAAAATTGATTTGATCTCACTCATTATAATACAATAGAAAATAATCTCTTAAATAGATTTTTTTAAATAGAATTTTTTCATTTTTTTTAAACTAAATTAATTTCTATTGTGCATCACCAAAGAAGATAGTATGAAAGATAAGAAGCTGAATACACTGGACAGTTCTTAAACCTTCTATTTCTAATTCTGAAATTTTCAAGTCGTTTCTGATCTTTATGCTTAGTAAAATCTTGATAATTAATATCTCCAAAATGAACCATCTTAGTACCGTTAAAGATCATATATTTATATCGTGCCTGTGATGAAGGATGAACCTCATTTAAATTAAGTTCTCGAGCTTTTCTATTGACTTCGTTTATATCACTTACTTTATCTAATTTTTTTAATTTATCCATATTATAATAAATTAGATATTATTAAATAAAAAATACTCTTGGGTTTTATTCCATTTGACTAGCTTTTAACTCTTTGTAATATCGACTTGCTGCATTTCCTGAAATTAAACCGCATGCACTCATTCCATGTAATATAGAATGTGCTTCTTTTAAAATACTTGTATTATCGTTACCCGCCTTCAATTGTCCTTCAATAAGTCTTAATCGTTGTTTCATTTCTTCAATAGTTTCTTCGAACGTATTACTTACAGTTTTATGTAATCCTGATACAACTAATAATTTATCATACATTGTTTTCTCAGCTGGTTTTAAAAAATCTAAGTCTGTTTTGGTTATTGGATTACCTTCTATAAGTTTCATTATAATAGAGACAAATATATCGCTTATTCTTTTATTAGGGAAACCAATAATGGAACGTTTATTTGGTAATCTTATTTTTAACATATTTTTATAATAAAGATCATCAAGTGAAATAGTCACTTTACCAAATTTAACAGTTTTTGGGTAATTTTTCACCCCTACCCCGGCAAGTTCTCCTGGTTGTGATTTTAGATTACTAGACAGAACTTGAGGAAATATAAAGGGGGTATTAGTTGGAACAGCTGGTAATCTTAAACTAACTGTTTTCTTTGGTAAAAATCCATTTAATAGTAATCTTTCATATAATTCATTTTTAGTCCCTGATATTGGTACATTATTATCTCCAGCAATTCTAATTAAATCACCTGACTTATAATGTCCAACAGCGTAATATTCATTTTTATTAATTGTTTGAGGTGATGATAAAAAGTTAGGTTGTTTGATCGCTTCAGTAATATAATCAATCACTTCTTCATTACTAATCTGTTTATTATCAACACCATACCGTGCAAGATAATCAGTTTTAATTTTTGTAAATATTTTATTAAATTCGTTACGGTTTTCTATTTGTTTTACAAGAAACTCAACCCGTGACGGATCAGTGAAAAATTGTTTAAGATTTCTTTTGGCTTGTTCAAAAGAAAGACGCCCCTCCATTTGTTTTCTATCATCATCAGATATTGGAATAAAGACAGAATCTAAACGAGTTTTAAATTCTTCATCTGTTTCGTCGCCTCTTTGTTTTAAAAGACCTACTTTCGGATTAAGTAACGACAAGTGAAACGCATAATCTTCAAGTAAACCTTGATTAATTCTATCTACTCTTAATTGTTCTTTCTCATTTGCTTCAACCTCTTCTCTATATTGATTAATTAATTCTAAGATGTTGTTGTATCGTTTTTCTGACTTTTCCAAGCTACGCTTCAATTCTTCGTATTCTTTATTTAATTGTTCTTTCTTGTAAACGTAATCAAGTGTAAGTAATTTTTGTTGTTGTTCTACGTTAGCTTTACCACCTGGTACTCTATTCTTATTCTCCCTCAACAATTTTGTATTTTTTTCGGTAACTGTATTGTATTGTTCTGTAAGGTCAGACAATTGGGTTCTATTTTCTTCCATCTCTATATTTATATCGGCGGTTTCATCAAAAAACTGTTTAGCGCTTTGCTTTAATTGTTCTTCCATATAATCTTCAATTTCAAATAGTTCGTTCGGTTTTTCTAATTCAATACTAGTTCTAATTGGTTGTTTTAAAGCATTGATTATTTGTTGGTCTTCAATCATTTCGGGAGTTACTGATGTTAATATATTTGTCGGTTCAGTAATTTTTGATGTAATCCCCAAAGCTTCGTTAGTGTCATTCATTAATTTTCTTTCAATTTCAAAATCACGCATCGCTAATTTTCCTATATTTTCGGGGGTGTCTTTTAATACAATTTTTAAAGGTTTCTTTTTAATAATTAATGGTTTTTGTTTCGGTTCTCTATGTTGTGATTTTAAAACGGCTTTTAAAGATTCGTCTTGTAATCTCTTTTCAATTTCATAAAGTTTCATCTGAATTAATCCTGGTTTTTCAAAATCTGTCATATATATACAATAAGAAAAGATATTATTATTTATGATTTAATCTTAATGTTTTTTAATAAAAAAGTTTAATTTAAATATAAAATATTCTAGTTTATTTTTTTCTATCCTTATTATATATAATGAATAGCGATAATTATGAGTTTTCCAAATCTTCCACCCCTCAATCAGTTGAAAATTATTCTCCTTACATTGATAAACAACATAATTTCCTGAATGATACTAATAATGGGGTTTATGCCAATAATTCCGGTCTAACCCTTGTTAATTGGGATCTTACAAGCATTTATAACAGTGCCGGATTTTCGGACGCGTCGGACCTTTATCTTGCTCTTCCAATTGTGATGGTCGCCGCTTTTTCTGCCGCTGCCCCTGGATCGCCTCCTATTGCACCAGGAACCAGCGCCGCATATTCTCTATTATCAATGAAATCTAATTACCAACATATGATTCACTCAATTGAAATTAAATGCAACGGTCAAACAGTTGAACAAACGCAACCATTTGTTTCAGTTCTTAAAAACTTTCAATTACTTTCAACAATGTCGGCTACTGATCTTAAAAATCTTAGTGTATCTTTAGGAATGTCTGAAGTCCTTGATAATGAAAAATCAGTGCAATGGCAAACTGTGGCTCCGGCTGCTGGTCCATCAAGTGGAATCGGTTTATGCAATAATAAAGCCTTCGGTATTGTTGCGTCGGGTCCTGATCAATTAATACAAAATTCTTTACAAAATGGTGGAACTGTGAATGGTGCAATCCAAAAACGGGTTTCTCGTTTTGTTGATGCTAGTAAAGCAAACGGCGCCTCATATAATGGAGTATATGGTAATAATACCGAGAATGACAAATCATTTACAATTATGACCGCTGCACAGCTTAATACAGAATTTAAACCAAATTTTACAGTGGAAAATAACCTAATGATATGGAAAGATGTAGCCTTAATTCCGTTGAAATACATCAGTGATTTTATTGATAAACTAGGATTAGTTAAAAAACTTGATCTAACAGTACAAATATACTGCAACTGTGGGTCACTCTCTGTTCCTGTTACTGGTGCTAATACCGCTGCAACAGTATACGGTAAATTTACTAATTCAACATTTTCTAATATTTGCCCGTTCACTGTTAACCACTTAAATGGATTAGAAGCAGACGGTGGTCTACCAGCAAATGTAGCACAAATTAGCGCCGGTTTATTTTTACAACGTTCACCTACAACATCTATTGGCCCTGCTGGTATTGATCTAGGAGATAAAAGGCATCCAATGCCTGCATGTCGTTGTTATTATTCTCAGATAAAACTTGACTCAAACCGTGCTCAGCAATACACATTAGAAAACAGAAATAAAATGATTGTTTATGAACGTTTCCTATTTAATCAATATACAGCAATTGATAATACAAACTCATTTTCTCAATTAGTTCAAAGTGGAATTAAAAACCCTATTTCAATTCTTATTATACCTTTTATTTCTAATACTTGTCCTGATAAAGTAGTAGGAGGTGATAAACTGGGTTTTACTCAATATGGGTCACCGTTTGACACATCCCCGTCATCATATTGTCCGGTATCTTTGAGTGAACTACAAGTAACACTAGGCGGTGTTAATGTTTTATCATCGCCGTTAAATTATACTTATGAAAACTTCTTAAATCAAGTAATTAATGCAGAATCACTAACCAGTTCAGATATTGGTGTTGCGGTTGGTCTTATTAGTCAGTCTTGGTTTGAAATGAACCGCGTATATTTTGTAGATTTGACCCGTGGTAATCCAGCAGATAAACAGATGATGCGTAATTTAAATGTAAGTTTCAGGAATAATTCAAATGTTCCTATTGATGTAATGGTGTTTACTACTTATCTCGATAAGGTAGAAATTGATATACAAACCGGTGTATTAACTCAAAAACCATAGTTTCCTTAATGATATAAATAAAATAAATATCTAGTTTAATCAAATTAAAATTTGAATTTATATTTTCTAGTTTTATTATATATAATGAATAGTTGGATAAATCACGTTAAAGCATACTCAAAAATTCATGGTATTTCTTATCCTGAAGCAATGAAAAAAGCAGGAGCAAGTTATAAAAAAGTTAAAAAATCACCTTCAAAACCTAGAAAATCAAAGGAGGTAAAACACTAAAACAAGAAGGATTAGATCTATATAATAAAGTACCATCTCAATATAAACCGGGTATTGAATCGCTAGGTAACGCAGCTTTTAAGCAAATGGGGTTCGGACTATTTGAAGATATTGGTAATGCATTTAAAAAACCCGTGGAAATGATTAAAAAACCAGTACAAAACATAATAAATAATCCAGTGAAAACAATCCAGGATATTTATATGAATCCAGGACCATTAGGAAAATTAGCAATGTCGCAATTTATGAAACAAATGACGAAACAAGATAAAGCCGTAATGAAAGCAATAGCTAAACAAGTAGCAAAGAAAATATTAACTCATGGTCTTGCATCGGCGCCTGCTGCTGCTGCTGCCGCTGCTACTGCTTCGGGTAATCCTGGTCTAGCGGTACCTGCAGCAATTCTTGCACGTGAATTGGTTTCAAGATCAAATGCTGAAGAGGAAGGAATCAAAGCAATAGAGGGTATGGGTTTGAAACTTAGAAAAACTACTCGTAAAGGACGTGCTCTGTTGCCCGCTGGTGGAGCTTTGCTTCCTGCTGGAAGCCCTTATTTTTAAATAAACAATATATATAATAATAATTTAATCTAATCATTATTATATATGAAAGGTAAACCCCGTAAATTAAAAGGTCGGTCAATATCCGCCAAAGATTTGAAAGCATTGCATCAATCCGCATATAAAAAAATAAGAGATCAACAAATAGGAGATTGGGTATTAGATCAATCTATTTCACGTCCTACAGCATCGGTATATTTTAATAGTAAAATTAATCAAGCTATAGTTGTGCATCGTGGTACAGAAGGTACATTATCTGATTGGAGTAACAATTTAATGTATGTTGCCGGTACTAATAAATATACTAAACGCTATAAAGATGCCTATATCGTTCAGAAAGCGGCTGAGAATAAATATGGGGATTTATTAACAACTGGACACTCACAAGGTGGAATTTACACAAAAATAGCAAGCGATCAAAAGAAAGTAATTAATATTAATCCAGCATCGTTAGGTGAAACAACAGAGGGGACAACTATAAGAAGTAAAACCGATCCAGTTTCAATACTAGCGGGTTTATCAAATTCAATAAAAGATATTTTTAAAATAGGTTCAAATAAAAACATTACAACATCAGCAAAGTTAAATCCTTTACAAGCTCATTCTCTTGATATACTAGATGAATTAGGTGATCAACAACTCGGCGGGCGTCTATACGGTTCTAATATTAATGAAACTAGTGACAAAGATATTGATATATTAATGAAATTTTATAAAATTAAAAATTACCACGGATGTTATATTAAGGACGAATTACCAAAAAAATTAAAGGATGGGTACTATGTTATAAACCTAAATGGGCAGTCACATTGGGTAGCGTTATTGAAAAGTAAAAATAAGTATTATTACTTCGATAGCTTTGGATTTCCAAGTCCTGAAGACGTTGAATTATTAATACCTAAAGAATACATCTATTCAGATAAGCATATCCAAACAGAACCTAGCACCGCTTGTGGCTTTTACGTTGTCGCTTTTATAAAATATATGAGTGAAAGTAAGGATAAAATGAATCAATATAAAAAATTTATTGATTTATTTTACGAAGATCAACCTGTTAATGAAATTATATTGAAAAGATTACTTTGATATATCATAGAAGTTAAGAAAGTTTTGCCTTAGATGCGTTTCTTTTGGTCCTTTTAAATCAATCATAAAAAATTGTCGTGGTTCAGATGTGGCTTGCATGTAACAATCTTTAAATTTTTGTTTATCTACGTCATGGATGTTATGATTCTTGATGATGTTATTAATAGAAACGTTATCATTCAACTTAAAAAGTATGATATAATTCAGATTGCGGGTTATAACTTTGTTTACGCTTGTATAATTTTGAGCCATACACCAAACAGTGAAACCAAACTTACGTCCTGCAACTAAGTACTGGTTCAATTTCTTCATATCTTTCGTTGGAAGATTTATAAAGTCATCTAATATAATCAACTTCTCCTGATCTTTGTTTTCATTGTCAAACTCGCTTAATGGTGGGAATTCGTTTATGTCATTATATAACTGAATTTCTGGCATCATCTGTTTCAATAAGTTATATAGTGGTTCATCTACTGTCGAGCCTGAATATATAATAATTTCATAAAATGCGTTGTTCTTTCTATTTAGAAAATCTAATAAACTGTTACTCTTCCCGGAACCCGTACCACCGATGCAACAGATCATGCTACAAGGTTGAATATAATGTTTTTTATAGTTCGCATCTAGTTTTCGTTCTTGTTTAAGGTTTTTTGGTAAAAGCTCGTAATAATTCTTAATCTTATCAGACATATATTCTAACTTAGAAAATAATTAAACTTAACTTAACTTCCATTTTGTGTTTTAATATGTAAGTTTAATAATGAACGTCCATCTTTTGCATTAATAGG
>Ga0099846_1001328_pt1 | contig 10250 bp, 6 predicted proteins | sample CB_VirMetaG_FD_78180 | JGI IMG/M metagenome (GOLD analysis project Ga0099846, IMG submission 78180) | Freshwater to marine saline gradient viral communities from Chesapeake Bay - CB_1504_1 Viral MetaG | ecosystem: Environmental > Aquatic > Marine > Coastal | place: USA: Chesapeake Bay | collected... | reverse complement strand
GGCTCCCACCAGGGTTTTCTTAGAACTCTAAATTTCTGGCCATTTTGGGGAGGCCAGAACAAGCTATCGAGCTGCCAACAGCACTCGAGCTTTTGAGGGGCGTGGAGCTCTCAGAACTCGATTTCATTTTTTTCGAAAATCCGGACGCCAAATATTTCACGCCGCAAAAAATATCTCGAGCAAAAATATTTCGAGAGCGGAAAAATATCGCGGAGTGAAAAAACCCCCGAAGCGGAAAAATATCGCGGACGCAAAAACTCGGACGCAAAACTCGCACGCAAAACTCGCACGCAAAATTATTTCATCTCGCAAAGCGGCACGCTTAAAAGCGGTAAAGCTGCAAGCTTGCTTAGAACTCGATCGCGGGTTGCAATTATTTTCGTATTAGAGAATTCTGCTTGCTATATATAAACAAGACTTACGCAACGAACAGTCAACATGCAAGCAATTCAGTACGCGGACGATGACGCTATGGGACGGCGCCGGGTTATCAACCCCGACAGCGGTCGCGCTGTACTCGCTGACGGTAGGGTGGGCAGACGAGTAATCGAGTCGTATGAGGCCTTTCAAGCCGCGCAGCAGGAAATGCCAGCATTACCGCCTCTCATTCCCAGAGAACTACCTACCGCGCCTAGAGAGCTAGGCGTTGCAGCGCCGATTAAGCTTATTAACCCAGCCACGGGCAATGCGGTGCTACGAAGCGGAGCTACGGGCAAAGCAATCCTTAGAGAACACAAGCAACAGCTCGTTGCCACGGGACAGATGCTGCCTCGCAAAACTGGACCAATGCGGGCCAAGTCTGCAAGCGTCGTAGATTCGCAAACCTATAACAATAGACGCGTCGTACCAGGTCAAGCTGACCGACATGGTGCATACCGCCGCCAAACGTACGAGGTTAAAGGCGCACCGCCTAACAGCATCGACGAGTGGGCAGCAACGATCGCGGCAAAGATTAAAACAACTCCTAACCACGTTCAAACCGCGGTGGTATTCAAGTCGCCCAATGGTGATACAGTCGCGCGCACCCTGCATGGCAAAACGCGCCGCGAATTATCTGCAGAAATCGAACGCATCTCGTTAGGTGTTGTCGGCACTGCGGAACAGGTCGGTAGCGATGTTATCGGAGATGATTACGAACCGGTCACGAGCAGCTTCACCCTCGGTAGTGTCGTCTATCCAGTCGGTGGAAACCGCCAACCGTTCAAGGGGATCAAAACCCGCGCGGGCAGCAGACATCCCCATTTCAAACTGGTGGAACTATCATCAGACGCCGCGCCAGGTGATTGTCTGCTGGCGGTCCTCCGTGGTGTCGCTAAAAGCTACGGTGTTGGTGTAGGTCGCGTCCGTAATGCCACGATTCGCGCCAACCTGAATTTACCTGAGGGCGATTTACCAGCAGACCCTCAGACAATCGAAACGCTCGCTAGCTATTTCAAACTCCGCGTGCGTGTCATCACCGGTATGGCTGTCCCCGATGAAGCAGATCGAGTTTACATCGATGGTAAAATTGCGGGTGAGGCAAAGACGGTGAATCGTTGCCAGACGGTCGCTGAAGAGGTTGTGATCGCGACTGGAGGCGCGCCAGACGATCCCCAATGCGATGTCTATCTGGCCGACAACCACTATCAATATATCCATCACGTTCTGGAGCCAATCAGGACATGTCCCGTCACCGGTGATCTACTCGTTGATGGTAAAGAGTATACGTCTAGTGAAGCGAAGCGTCGCATACTCGAGCAAGGCCGTGTGTGGTATAACGGATACCAGCGCGCACCTCGTGCTCGCGGTCGTGAAACCCCGCTCATCGAAAAGCTGATCGTATTTGACTACGAGACTACGTACGATTCCAACGGCGATTTACGCCCATATGGTCTCGGCTATCTCATCTTCGATCCTACGCACGGCGCCGATTTCAGCCAGGAAGCTAACAACGTCGTCGAGTGTTACGACACGGGACCTGACAAGCACGCAGTCACTCAGCCGCTACTGGACGAATTAGCACGAGCGCCTGAGAACGTTCGATACACTCTCGTGAGCTTCAATGGTGTGAGGTTCGATAATTTCCTGCTCGCTGCTGCGGCACACGCTAAGGGTGTCCTCAGCAAGGTATTTGCAACGTCACAAGGCTTGCGTGCTGTTCACATCGGCAGACATACCACGTTAGATATCGCGAAGCTTATTCCTGGCACGAGCCTCGCCAAAGCGTGTAAATCTTTCAAAACATCGCCAGCCAAGATTGAGGGATTCTCACACCAGCTCCCACAAGCAGCGTACGAACGCGAAGAACTTGGACAATGGCTGGCCGACAACAGGCTCGAGGTTGCCGAGTATCTAGCACACGATGTGCTGAGTACAGCCTCGCTGCTGCAGCTGGTGACTACCGCGTTGAAGGAACTCACTGGCAAGGACTGTTATGGTCCTAAGTCCGTAGGAACAGTGGGTGGTCATGCGTGGGAAAAGATGGTAGCTACGTGCCCGCTACCCAAGGCAGTAGCTGACGCGACTACCGACCAGTGGATCCGTGGTGCTATTACTGGAGGGCGCACTCAAGTGTTTCGCAAGCCAGGTTCCGAGACAGGACCTCGTGTTGTAGAGGGCAAACAATCTATGGTCGACTTCGCCAGCTTATACCCGACAGTTATGGCTGCAGTTCCGAAAGCAGCTGCGGTATTCCCCGAGTCTTGGAAATGGGGATATTTCCCAAAAACATCGGAGCCTACTGATGTTGTCGACTATGCTACCGGGATGGTTGGCGTCTTTGATGTTGAGATTAAATCGCAACCGTGGCCAAACGTGATCCCACTACGTACGGAGGACGGCAAATTGGATTGGGATTATCGCGACGAATTTACAGCACGCATCACACACATTGATATCGAGCTGATCCGTAACGGTGGTGGTGTGGTTAACGTAATCGCCGGCAAGATCTGGAACGATAATGTCGAAGGTATATTCCGTGACTTCATTCTACCACTCGCAGCCAAAAAAGATGAGGAGGATGCGAAGAAGGCTGCTGGCTTGCCGAACAATCCCGCAATGCGTGAATGTTACAAATTATTGCAGAATTCCGCGTCAGGTAAATGCTGCCAATCCAATTACGAGGAAGTCACCGTTATGGCTACCGGAAGCGCTCATCAGCTCAAGGCAATGAATGCTATGGACCAGGAACGCCCTATCACGTGGTATGCCCTCGGTGGAGAATCATGCTTGATAACTGGGTTCAAGCCAGCAACCAAAATTTACAAGCCGGCACGTGCGAAACCCAGCATCCTCGCGGTGTTGATTTATTCATACTCGCGTGCGCTCCTGTATCGTGTGTGCTGTGCTGCCGGAGATATCCTGTACTGTGATACGGATTCCGCGCTATATCGCGAGGCTGATGTTGCCAAGGTGCGTGCAGCATTTCCAGATTTGGATCCCACTAACCGTCGCAAAACGCTCGGAGACCTCGAGGAGGAGCTTCCCACTCATCAGAACGCAGTAAGCTATCTAATCGCACCCAAAGATTACTCGGTATTCTGCTATGCTGATAAAAAGATGGAAAAACCTCTGAAGCCCAAGCTGCGGATGAAGGGTGTCAACCAGCGATGTGATCGATTAGTGACAGCAGAGGTCGCAGCACGGTTGAAAACACTGTCCATATACGAACAAGCTGCAGAATACAACGGCGGTGATAACTCTCGCCCACTATCCGATCCGACGGTTATGAAAGAATTCTTCGAGCGTAGAGCAAAACAAGAGAAACTGACAGTATTGTGCTCGCAACTCACGCGATCGTACAAAAACGAGCTCAACCCATATTCACTGAAGCAGCGGTATCTGATTAAAAATGTGTAAGCGCCTGACCCCAGGCGGCAGGGTTTAAACCAGCCCCGATTAAACTGGGAAGTTTAAGCGTGGATAAAAAAAAATAAAAAATTTTTGTGTCATGCCACGGCCTAGGATAGAACGATTTGCTCATTGAAATTCTTGCGATATGAGTCCGTCGCGCAGTCGAGGTACATGAAATCGTATTTCCCAGATGTACAGAACTTATACACCTGCTCAAATTCGTTGTAGTCCAATCGGGTATCACAATCGCGAACGACCTGTTCAAGCTTGTTCTTTTTCAACCCGCCGAATAGCAGCCATACATCGATCTGGCGGCGTGCCATCGGCGATAGGTCATTAAGGTACTGGGTTGATAGAATAACCTTGCAGCGCAGATGGCGATTAATTTTCAACAGCTGTGATACGCTGGATTTGCTAAGCTCGTTGCCGATATCATCAAGCACGATCACCCGTTTCTGGGCAAGCTTGGATTTACGACGTTTACGCTCCTTAGGTTCCTCCTTGACCTCTCCACCTATAGAGATGTATTTGAGATCCTCCTCACTCTCAGACGAGCTCTCCTCCTCATCATCACTGAATTCAACCGGCGTATCGATTATATCTCTAATTAGATCGACACCGTCGTCATCGATGGTGGATGTGTGGGTATTCACAGTACAACCCTTCGCTCTGAAGTGCTTCACGATCTGGATCCAGCTCCGGTCCTTCTCAATGGTTGATACGAACAGGTCTAGGATAGTGTCCTTGTCAACACACTTCTTGAGCGCGTTATATATGGTTGTGGTCTTCCCACTATTTTTCTTCGCACACAGGAATGTATTACTATAAATTGGCAATACACAAGCCCCTCTGATTTTCTTCTGGGCTACTCGAGGCAGCTTAATCTTGCTGATTTTGACATCGTTGATTCGCTTAGTCTTAAGCATGGTATATACTCATCGCAGATATTTTCTGAACTTACCGCATGAATGTAACACGCATGGAGAAGACTCCGGCGTTCAACCCTCCACCGCTAAACGCGAATTCGTAAGAACCGCTGATTGGTCTACTGTTCGTGAATATGGCTGCCTCCGCGGGGGCGAGTCCATCGTGCACCACTTCAATGCTATTGTCTAGTGATGTGATCAGATTGGAGCTAAGCATGTGCGGCACACCATCCGCGTTGGTGGCATCGTAATAAAGATTGCTAAATTTAATGTGTGTCGGGGTGAACGGAACATCGAAGGTCTCCGCGAATCTCGTCAACCGGTCAGTACCGGCCACCGCTTGCAGAATAAGCTTGTGAGTGATTTGCTCCATTTCGTATATATACCCACCGCACATATTCACAAAAATTTTTAATGTGCAACGATTATCGCACTGGCGCGATAAAACCGCAGGTTTCGATAAAACCGCAGGCTCACATGATCTCTACTCCAGCAGGGCTGATAGATAGCATCTTCTGACACACGACAGCACTATAGTACTTGGTTGTCGCAACTGTGCTCTTGAAATAAATATCGTATTTGCGCTCCACACTCAAGTCCAGCCCACCCAAATGTTGCTGCTTGGCACACTCCAGCCCGTCGCACCACGAATCGGACCATGCAAAGTTCTGCTCATCATTATCTGCGGTCAATGATACGACACGATTTTGTTTCTCACGTGCCCTCAACCACAAATAGTCGTGGGGTCCGGTAGGGTCGCCACAGATAACGTCAAACTCTTGTAGGCGTCGAGAATCCAGTAGACTATAGAATGATACTAGAGCCTCAGCATCCGCCACATAACGGGTACCAAAAGACTCAACACCATTAATCGGGATGGTGTAGATACGCTCAACGGATTGTCCGTGTCCACGACTCAACCTGATTGACACGGCAGTATCCTGGGCGGTGGCACTGGTCTTATACGAGTGCACAAATGGCACCACTAAACTCATGCCGCTCGTGGAGACTGTTTGCATCAAATCATTGACTACTCTAGGGTTCTGCTCCTGGGCCAGAAAGAAGTTTAAGTTGGTGAGCGTGATCGGAGAGGCACCTGTGCTGACCGGAGTGGTGATCACAGGACCAAGAGTTGGAACGGCGTTCGGCACGTAAGTATCAGCCCAGAAACCCACAGAATCCTGCGCCCCGAAGGTAATGCGTAGCTGCAACACCTCACCAAACCAAACAGATTTGTCCAGACTCAGGATGGTATTGTACAGCTCATGCCCCGGGATTTTGAAGTTCACAACAGCAGGCGCTGCAGTGGTGCCATCGCCAGCGACTACAAATCTTTCGGTCTCTAGCTCGTTGATGGAAGTCTTGGTAATAATACCATCAGCTGAACCATGGTAATCCTCAATCATTTTGGTACGCTGCCCAAATGCCTGGTACACATTCGAGAAATTGCTAATGTCCATTAAATATTTACCTCCGCGAGTAAATAGCTCCAACCGCGAAATTGGTGGTGTATCGCGGTAGGCAATCGAATACTTTGCTGCATTGGTATTAGCCGGCACCGTCACGGTGAAGTTGAGATAGGACTGTGCAAGATTCATGGCAACAGCGGGCAGCTCAATGGTGGCCACACTCTCACTGCTAGAGATTGTCACATTATTAGCCCCGGTATTTTGGAATAATTTGGTGATTTTATACTCACTATCCGCCATAACACTCGGTCTGTACTCGATCGTCTCCGCTCGCTTGACTTCCATAGTGTTAAAATACGTTCGTTCGTAAGAGGGTTGTTTATACCTACACGGATATAGTATGTACAAAAAATATTAAATAGCATACCACCCCAATCACGATTTTTTACTTTCCATCAGCGCACGAGCATTTGATGCCTCAGCAGCCTCTTGTTTGAGTGATTCTACATACATTGTAATATATTTTATAAATCCAGTGGTTAGGCTCGATATCTCGTTTTTCTCGTAGAAACACAGCGTGATTAACATATTTACCCCGTTCAGGTTTATACCCTGATCATATTCGTCCGTGATGCTAAACGAGTAATTGTTACTCTGGCTATCTTTCAAAATTTTTGAATGCTCCTCGAGATTCCCAGACGATTGAAAATTTATATTGCTGAGGTCCGGATTCCCGCTAGCGAACAGCTCAAGAAGGATATCATCTTGGCCCCCATTCGAGGCGCAGTTGCTATGCAGGAAGATCGTGGACTCCTTCTGGAAATTGCAAATATTTGTGGACACAAGCGTGCTGGTATTGCCAGATATTATAAACGGGTTGGTACTACCCCGCGCGAACCCCAACACCTCGGGCAGATGGTTGCTTTCAAATACGAGCTCGGATCCGTGGTGCGCGTTGTTGTGCGAGAATGTGAGCTTGCCTGTCTGCGCAGCTGTCTTCCCATCAGGGAACGTTACGCTATAATGTGAGGTGTCGCCAGTGAACAGACTGTTCAGAACGTATATCAGGCTGGTAACGCTGTAATTACCCACCGGTAGTGTAATCGTGTAATCAACATTATTCTCCCGGATTATAAAACTATTCTCGCCCTGTCCAATCAAATAATACGATTTGGGGATGGACGCACTCAGGACCGCTACGTGAGTGAAACTATTGTTTTTTTTCAACGGGATATTGATGTCGAAATTACTATCACTTCCCGCATTACGAAATCCCGAATTGATGTGCACGATCTGCTGACTCTTGATTAGACTCATAAGCGTGCCGCTCAGGTATATACTCGTACGCATAAAGTTTTGTTGAGTTTTCAAAAACTCACACGTAGCCAAATTTATTTTTCAGAGTATCAATTCTCCCTTCACCGTTCTGGCTGTCATCATAGCCACTACACTGTCTGAATGGTTTACCTAGATTTCGGTTAATGATGAAATTCATCGCGTGCCACCCGCAGTTATTGGTGGATGTATTTTGCTCCTTAATCGCGTTAATTTTTAATTTCAGATATACGGGCACATCGAGCTTATTAACAAGCTGTTTCAACTGCTTCATAAACCGCTTACTAGGCTCTTTACCGAACGAGTCATAATACTCCACCACATTCTCGTCTCTGGTGTCGATACGCACAGCCACCCAATGCCGGCCCGGCCCGCTGGATAAATCCGTATTCATTACAAAGCTGAATACCTTAGGGAGTTTTTGTGGTAGAAATTTCAGGAAATCGGCTGGGTATGTCCCGATAAAGCCCCTAGTGCTCTTTAGCATGTTATCGATTTCGTCAGTGCTGAGAGGTTGGCCTCGTTTCTGGTTGGCGAGAGTACGAACGATGACACCCGCCGCAGTCTGATCGATATCGGCAATATCCGGCTCGTCTGGCGCATCCGGTACTGGGTCGCTAATCTCATCCGGATCGACCAGCAGTGTAGGATCTTCAGTGGTAATTGACGGAGGCCGCCTCTTGAGTTTGGTCACCAGCAATAATGCCTGACCCGCCTCTTCCCTCTCACGATCTAATCTTTCCTGTTCGGCCGCAGCCCGACTCGCCGCGACATCCGCAACAGCATCCACATCGATATCCCCACGCTTAGATAGTTGGTTCTGCAATTCAGACAATAGATCAACTTCTGCCGGTTTAACGGTAACGGGTTTGATCGTGACAGGGGGCGCCTTCACTGCATTCACACCCTCTGGAAACACGCTATTAAACGCGGTAGGTATGGAGACCCTAGTATCGGTTTTCTCATAGTATTCAAATATTTCAGCAGCGAGATCGGCAGCGGATTTAATGCCTGCGTATTTTCGGTCCCCTTTGTTTGGTCCGGATTCGATCCTTGTATATCGGTTAGGTTCGATACCCATTTTTTGGTCGTCAATTAGCTTCTGCAACAGCTTGCGCTTGGCCACGAGTTGACCGCTCTTGAATTTGGCGAGGGTTGATTTTTTGACCGCCTCGTATTCAGCAACGCCGGTGGACTTCATGTCGTCATCATTGCTAAACGAGAACACCGGTATTGGTGCTGGCGGTGTTTTAATGATGGGTGGTCCGGATGCTGGTGACGCACCAGGTGCTCCAGGTGGCGGGGGAGGTGGTCCTCCTATCATGGGTGGGGGTGGTGGTCCGCCTGACGGAGGTGGTGGTCCTCCTATCATGGGTGGTGGTGGTGGAGTTGACGAAGATGTCGGAGGCACGATCGGAGGCGGTGGAAACTTCCCAGTTTTATCGGGTGGTGGCTTGGGCAGAGTTGACGTGGCCGCCGGAGGTGCTGTTGTATCAAACAGGGATGACCGCATTGCAAGATAATCCTTGTAAAATTGGTCGTCCGCCAATCCTTTCGGATACGCGTTGGCTAATTTAGCGAGGAAATCCGTCATACTATTACTAGCCTTAGCGTCAATCACTATCCCATATTTCGCCTCGAGACTGGTCTTCCATGGCAGTAATAGGTCGGTCTTTTTTCGATTTTTTTCCTTGACTTTTCTCTCAACACTCAACAGATCCACGGCAAATTGGCCAGCGCGTCCGGAATTAGCCAATTGCGCTTTCGTCATGCCGAGCTCGGCCTCTAACCTCTTGTATTCCGCATCGGTGAAACTGGGTGGCGGCTGCGGTGTCGGCTGCGGTTTCTTCGAGGGTACTAGCGCTGTAGCAAGCGGTGTCGCGCGGTTGACGACATTGATGTCCGGAGGCAATCGCCCGCTAAACCTGGATAAAGCATTAAAGAAATTCTGCTCAGTGCTGCTACCCTTATCGAGCCCGACAGGCAATATGAGATTTCTCGATCGTCCACGGTTCAGCTTCTCAAATTGCTCAAAAGTCTTCACATCTTGCAAATTCAGCTTCCTTTCCCGCTTAGTCAGCTTGCCTCTCGCGCGACGTTTCCGACGTACTAACAGATTTTTGAGAATGATGTCGATAAGATCTTCGCGACTGTATTTTTTTTGATCCTTGAGAAGGTACTTCTTTTTCCCAATCCGTACATATATTTTGGAGCCTTTTATAAAGATCCTCGGTGGCCGGTGGCGTGTTCGTGTACCCTTGGTCATTTTGCAAGGTTATATACAGACCGCAGAAAAAATATGTGCCACGTTAACTTACCAGTTTAGGATTCTGCTTGACATCGTGGAGTGTGCATTCGTGACCGGTTTCCGGTGTTGCGTGTCAATGCTAGAGATGCCAATATATGACGTTCGCGCTGCGGGTACATGCGGTACATGCGGAGTAACTGGCGGTGGTGGGTCTTGAACCCTTTTCTGATAGTATTTCTTGATTACAACCTTCTTAGTAGACTTCTCTTTTCTACGAGGTGGGATAGGGATTGGTGCACTGACTTTGAGCTCCTCCTCGACTGGCGGTTTCTGAAAGTGGTTGGCGTGGTTTGCATCATCCACCGGTTCGGGAGGCTTCACAGTCGCATCGGCTTGTTTTTTCTGAGGCTTGCCATTGATACCAGATATCAGAATCTCCTCGTAGTCACTGTCGCTATCACTGTCGGCATCCGTATCGCTGCTGGGTGGGCTCAAGACCTG
>Ga0099846_1001323_pt1 | contig 10264 bp, 10 predicted proteins | sample CB_VirMetaG_FD_78180 | JGI IMG/M metagenome (GOLD analysis project Ga0099846, IMG submission 78180) | Freshwater to marine saline gradient viral communities from Chesapeake Bay - CB_1504_1 Viral MetaG | ecosystem: Environmental > Aquatic > Marine > Coastal | place: USA: Chesapeake Bay... | reverse complement strand
CAGTAAGAGCCTCTGAATCCTCAAAGAACTCCTTCTCAATCGCTTCTACGTCCTTAAGATCAGTGCTATACACGTTCAACCACACTGTATCCTCTAAAAAGATAGCCATCTTCCTGCCAGCAGGTGTAACCATACTAGCTGGAGCTGTAATCTCCCTACGTTCACCCTCTGAGGTGTAGTAAACACAGCTACCAGTGAGTACGATGTTCATGTGAGGGTGTTTATGCACCTTACCTATAACAAATGCCCCTGCTTTCATGTGCATTTCTCTGATATAGATGCCGGGGCCAAACCTATGGACAATAGGAGCCTCCATCTGAGGTTCTTCTAGGCTAAGAGCCGCCACTTTCTCCACAACGTCAGGGCTACTAAGAGCTAAATCATGCAAAAAGGTATCTTCTTGTACCGATATAGCATAATTCATACGGCTTCCCCTACTATGAATGGAACACTCCAACCCAATAGCTTCATGTCCTTACCTGCTTCGGATTGGATCTGCATTGACAAGGCTCTACCCCTACCTCTGATTTTGTTCTTAGTAACAATTACGGATTGCCCATAGTTGAAAGCGTCACCCACTCCTGTGGGGATATAGTTCCTGAGTAATCGGTATGCTTGGAACTGTGCTCCGATCTTCCCGCTATTGGCATGGTCAGCAAAGTCCCATCGAGCACTAACAAAGCAGCCACTAGGGGCGATTGCCTCTAAGCCACCACCGATCTCCTCGAAGCCTGTCTCTGTTCGTGTGAAATGGAAGGACACATAGGGAGCCTGCTTCCACTTAGCACTATCACCTGCAAGCTCAAAGCCTGTCACAAGCTCACTGACATAGGCTTCACCAGCCGTATCATAAGTGTACCAATCAGTGAATGATCCACCACGATAACTACTGAAGGTAAACTTCAGATTACCTGCACTGTTGGGGAGTACTGTAAGGTACTTAGTGTAACTCTCGCCACGACTAAACTCATCAGTAGTAACTGTCACATCCACTGTGTTTGCTTGTACCTGAACACCGTTGACAAGCACAGGGTTAGCATAGTCCACAGTGACAAAAGTAGGCATGACTACTAGCCCTGCTACTCTAGGAGAGTCAGCGTCCCCAGAGATAGGTTCAATGGTATTTGTGTAGAAGGCTTGTAGTAACGTATCAAAGACTAGCTCACGGTTGTAGTTAAACTTATCCGTGTAACCATCGTAAGATGGGGAGTCATTATATAGCCATGAGATCCTTCTAGTCTCAGGATCAAAAGATCCTTTAGCTAACTTACGAGCTACAGAAGGGATTGCAGAGTATAAGCTCTGGATAGTAGTGGCCGAGATGTTCTGTGGTCGAAGGAAGCCAGACTGCTGGTCATACCCTAACGTATAGATACCACCCTCTGCCCAATAAGCAACAACACCTTCCACTTCTACGATAGATGAAGGACTCATAGCCCCAATGCTACCAATCTTATTCACTTGATACCCAGTTGCTGTGAACCCTGCATCAGTGTCCCCCAGAATTTCCCACACACCATTCTCTGCAAGGACTAGCAACGATCTGTCTGTAGGAACCAGCTTAAAGATATTAGCTGCATCGGGAATCTGTATGTACCCACCATCAGTATCAATCAAGTCGGAGATGTGCTCAGAGGTAGGATCAGCTTCTTGATAGCATTCCCCTAGATCTTTCACGCTGCTCACTAGCTTAGTAAAGAAGATGAAGCCCGTGTAATCAGGTGATCTTTTATCAGGGTTCAGGATTAAACTCTCTACCCCTGAGTAGAAAACTCTACCTGCATAGGGAGCAGAGATAGAGATGCGGCTATCCTCTTGGTCTGCAAGAAGTGCAGCAAAGTTAGAAGTCAAGTTAGATTGATAGTATGCAAGAATTGCATCGTAAGCGTAGTCATCTCGACTTATACTAAGCTCAGAAGTAATGTACACATCAGCTTGTTGCTGTCTGCTTAACCCACGATCAAAGGCATTAATAATGTTCCTGCCCCTAGGGGCTGGGGTATTACCAAACGCTTGTTTTATCATTAGTGTTGGATCAAAGACATCATCAGCATCTTTACCTAAGGACTGTATATCTGCATTAGATGGATATTTACCTTGGGAAGTGTAGAAGGTATTGATAGCAGTAAGATCCCATCCCTGATTCAAAAGGTTATACTTATGATCATCGGATAGGGTAGTAGGTCTGTTGTTCACAGTCAGGTCATCATCAATCCCGAATAGATCTCGAATAGAGAATCCAATAGTAGTCTTGCTTACTGTGTCTGTAGCAACATCATACTCAAGATAGAAGGGAGCAAACTCTTTGCTGGTTACAATCAAGTAGCCATTGATAGAAGAGATATTTACACGCTCTTGTCCTTCTCCACCAGTGTCGAGAGAGGCACCACTGTTCTTAATGTTAGCAGACAGATCAGTCTTAAACATATCGAAGAACCAGAGATCAGTGCCTACCTGAACTACCCCGAACTTCAACGTAGGTTTGTTTGCTACGTTATTCCAGATGTTGAAGTACACAGCAGATGTAGCCAAAGCAATTGAAGTTAGGCCAGCGTCATGCGCAACATAGTTAGCCTCATAATCCATACCAAGTCTACGAGCAATACTACCATCCCGCTTTAGCAAGAAGTTATCTACGGACACAGCAGAGTTCTCTGGATACGTCAGTGGAGAGGCTTCAGTAACTATTCCTTTTACAAAGGAGAAGTATGTTTTAGTACCCGCAGATACAGGCATCTAAGACTCATCTTCCGCTTGTTTGGCCGGTTGTTTGGCCGGTTTCTTCACAGGAGGAACAGCCATAAGTACTACCTTACTAGCTTCAGCCCTAGATGTGAATAGCCCTTGGAAGGCTTGAGGGATCTCTCCCCCAGTAACGAATCTAATAGCATAGCTATGCCCTTGAGGGCCGGGTTCTACTACAACTTCTTTCTCACCATAAGTCAACATTACTTCTTACCTCGTCTTCCGTAATTAGGGTATGAGATACCACCTTCTAGCCTCCAACGATCTTGTGAGAGCCTTCGTCGTTGTCTAGTAGCACGTTGTTCTTCCTTAGGATTAGCCGCTTGCTTAAGTACGTTAAAGGACACAGACTTAGCTTCAGCTAATAGATAAGGGAATGCCTTAGAAGGCAAGTCTGGAACAAACGTATCAGCAATACTAAATGTAGGTTCCCTATAGCCATAGCATTGGATCTTAGATGCTTGCAATGTAGACTCTAGGCTACTGTCATAGCTATCAAATACAATGATGTCATTGTCAAATGATGTGTAGTAAGTAGGCGCAGTGTCATTCAGAATAAGTAAGGACACAGCGTTAGCATTGACCACTGTAGTTACAGATGCTGATGTACTGTCCCTTTGGTTAAGGAAAGATACAAAGTCATCTGGTTCCATGTAAGTCACAGAAGCATACGCATCCTTGTCAGCTACTTCTTTCTTCTTGTTATACTTCAACCACTCAACATACCGTACATTGTCTGGCATAGTCATGTGAGTAGGCAAAAGGTTTGATCCACTTGCAGTTATCTGAAACAGTCCACCTAGATGCGGCCACTCTCCCTCAGTGATTACCTCAAAGAAGGTAGTCTTAATGATCTGGGCAATCTGAATAGATTCAACACTATCAGTAATACTGTTAACAGTGTCGCTATCCATATCAGATAGTATGTCCTGCACCATTTCTAAGAGAGTTAGTTTAGCCATTAGATCTCTCCACTCGTATTGCGGTCAATAAAGATTGAAGCACCTACAGTAGTTAACGTACCTGTGTCAGTACTTAGAAAGAATTGCCCTCCGTTAGCTAGGAATGTGGCTAGACAGAAGATTGGAAATCCTATTGATATAGTGTATGGAGGTGTTTTAGTCACTGCAATGCTTCTTGCAGCTACTATGATAGTAGGTGATGTTGTTGCACCAATATCTAAGTCAATTTCCAAGGTAGTTGGAGTACCTGTCTTCGCTGTGATAGGGAACTGTAATCGTAAGTTATAGGTATCACCTACCTGTATAGGAGTGATGCGGCTTGTTGATACGTCCCAAAGCTCACCACTACCTCTAATCTCTCTAGGCAAATACGCAGACTCACTTGTAGTACCTAGACCATTAACAACCAATTTGGTTGGAGAAGTAGTAAATATTTGCCCTGCTGTATTGTCAGCATAGTAGCCCCATCCTTGAGGAAGGTATAACCACTCACCAGTATCTGACCCTCTGGCCATATACATTTGACCATTAAGTGCTGTGCTTAAGCCTTTAGGCTCATGCCTCTCGGCATCTGGAATCACATTATGTTCTATTGCCAAGTCATTCTCCTAAATAAGAAAAAGGTTGGGGGTTTTTACACCCCCTTCCAATTAGTTGCCTACTTTCTCAACAGTATATTCTACTGTTACCCGACCTTTACCAGTTAACAGGTCATCTACACTAGGTGCAACAACCAGTTTACCAGCAGCAGAACCGACACCAGCACCAACCAAGGAACCAGCACCAACTACATTCAAGCCACGGGTAAGGATAGCAGCTTGGGTAGCTTCAGCAGCGGCAACCAAGCCATCTGCATCAATCGTACCACCGGCAGCAGTTTCCAAACCAATGAGCAAGTCAGTGGTAGTAGATGTTGAAGTGAAGCCTACTAAGATCTCCAAAGAAGCAGAGACAATCTTTGCGTAAGCAGGAATGCTCACACCCAGACTATCAGTGCTACCAGTAGGCAAATCATTAAAGTCAAAAGTCCACTCAGCAGTCTTAACAAGACCAGTGTCATTTCCAGCACGACCATACTTACCAGTAGTGGTTCGTGGGCCATAGTGTACGGCAACGCCTCGTACAGCAGCAGTTTCAATACTCATATTCTATCTCCTAGTAAGTAGTTGCAGAAGTTAAGATAACACCAAGCGTATCAACACGCTGTGCGCCAAACCCGAATCGTGCAGAGGTCTGGAATCGGTCTTCCCGCAGTTCTGATTCACGCCATCCTTCCACAGAAGGTTGACGACGCCATGCTCTCATCATAGGACGAGTATTGTCATCAGCAATACACATAGCAATGTTAGCTACCTGACCAGCAGTACCTGTTACAGCACCACCATCACGATCTGTTACGGAGGTAAGATCACCACCAGTAACTGCCAGACGGTTGGATGTATAAATGTCCCAGCCAAAGATGTTCTTCAGGAACTTGTGCTCACGAGCAAAGCCTTCAGTGATAACGCCTTCAAACATTGGGTTGTTGGTTACGTTAACCAAGTTAGAGATGCTGTTGATTGACAGTTCCACGATGGGATCTACAAACAACACACGACCAGAGCTAGGTACGTTAGCCTTATCAAATGCGAACTTCATATAAGCAAAGTCCATCAGTTCCATTTGCAAAGTAGTACCACCACCATAATAACGGTGAGCAACGCTGTTAACTAGGTTAGCAGAGTTCTCTACCTGTGCATCGTAACAAGCCTGCAAGAACTTAGTTTCCATGTTCTCTTGGATAGCACGAGTTGATTCCATTGCCATTGCAGCAGCAAGTTGGTCGATCTGTGAACCATCTTCTCGAAGCTCATCTGATACAGACCAAGCATCACCAATGTAATCAGTGATAGTCAGTTGTACATTGCTTGAGTCAATGGGGTTGAAGGTCATTGCAACGCCTTCCTGTACATCCTGAATGGTACGAGTACCAACAGTCTTGATGTTCAGGGTAGTGCCTTGACCGAAGTCTGAGACATCACGAGACAAGCCTTCGGGCAACATGCCGTCTTGCAGGTTTTCGATGATGAATTGTGAGTACTGTTGCGCTTCAATAAACGCAGTACTGTTACCTGTATTTTGAGCAGCCATTCTTTATTCCTCTATTGTGCAGTTGGTTTTGCATTACGCCAAGCATTCACCATGTCTTTTGTAGATGCCCCAAAGGGAACCTTCGCAGAACGTGACTCTTGGTTGTTGTGTTGCATAGCTTCCGTGTTAACACTACTAAAGGTTTTACCCGGCAGACCAGAAGTCTTAGCGGTCAGGCCCATTAGCTTTAACACAGCAGAAGGAGCAGTTGCTGCAAGATTGTTAATCTGTTCCATGCTCAAGCCTGCTTCTTTAGCAGTTGAGTAGAACACTTCTTCAGCCTTCTCTCCATATACCTCACCTACCTTAGTGATAACTGAATCTAAGTTACCCTTCTGGAGTTCGGCAGTTTGTCGAGCAGTTAGTCTACTATCAACCATTTGCTCTATTTGCGCTAGATCAACAGTCCCAACAGAGGGTGTCTCTGATTTTTCTGTAGTCTTGCTTTCAAGACGCTGTAGTACTTCTTCAGCAGACTGCCTACGAGATACTTCCGCACGTAACTCTTCCATCTCAGCTTGGAGCTTAGAGATGTGGTCATTAGCATGAGGCAGACTCTTTAGTGCAGACTCTACGTCTGAGTACTTCTGTCGTCCATCTTCACTCTTGATAGTTGCCAGCAGGTCTGCATAAGCATCAACGGTGTGTGAAGGTTCCTGAGCTTGAGCTGTCTCAGTAGCAGCCTGTGGCTGGGTAGCCTCAGATTCAAATATACTGGCTTGGTCGGCCATGTTATCTCCTATGGAATTAGATCCAATAGTTTAAGTAAAGTTCTTTTGCTTCCTAATTGGTCAGCTTGAAAGAAAGGCCAAGCATCTAAATCATAGGATTCTTTGCTCATCATATTCTTATCAATGACCCGAACATCTTCTTCAATAATGTTCTTAAGAACAGAAAAGATCTCGACAGCGTGAACTAGACGAGTCTCAAATTCTTTCTTCTGGTCATCCTTTAGGTGTTTAGTCCAGCGCATGGACATAGACCTAGTGGTCACTGGATCACCTCCTGAGGTGGTTGTTCCGGGGGAAGTCCCGGTTGTACTGGGGTTTCTTGTTCAACCTGCATCTGCTCTTGTAGACCACTCATAAGCTGTTGAGTCTCAGCCTGTTCAAAGATAGCTATGTTCTCACGAACAACAGAATACTTCTCCCATCCGAATAGTTCTTCAATTGCTTTGGCAAGGTTCTTAGTGGATACATGAGGAGCTATCATCTGCCCTACTGGGCTACCAAATACTCCTGCCATGTTCTGTACTAACTGAGCTTGCGCTGCGAAGTGGCTAGACCCTAGAGGTCGTAGCTTTCCACTAGCCTTAATGTCTTCCTTAGTCACTGATAAGAAATCTACCATGCCTAAGTCATCATTAAGTATTCTGACAACATCTGCCCCCACTAAGTTCCTACGACCTACCTCTAACATAATGTTGAGGATAGGCTCGATGAATTCTTTCTCGAACTTGCTGATCTTATCTTGGAAGAGTCTACCAGCAGCGTTCTGTAGTTGTTGTACTTCAAAGGCTGTCTTCTCACCGGGAGTACGAATACCCATAGCTTCTCTAGGAGCACCAGCCATCTCATCCATGAGACTCATCAAGTAAGCAATCTCATTGTTAACTTGGAATGCAGCTACGTTAGGCGACAATAGTTGCACTGAGCCATCACCATCAGAGATGTGGATCTCTGCGTCTGGCCCCCATTCAAATGCTTCCACATCACCAGTGATTACTTTAGGTGGATGGATAGTTAAGTCTAAGGCATCAGCCTTAAGGTTCTCTAGGTGGTCTATACGGTACTGCATACCAACTAGGTTTTCTAATGGCCCCATTGCATATAGATTGTCTGGACGTTCTCTCCAGCCTACATGAGCACGAGCACCATGACCTAGCCATGATGGGTTCTGCTCCTTTCGTGCAATGTACTTTCTATCAAAGACAGTGATGGTATAGTTCTTGTGGAACACACCGGATTCATGGTCATAAATATCACCCTCAAACTCTAGGATCTCTACATAGCCAGAGGTGTAATACTCACTCATACTTCCAAAGCCGTCAAGGAGATAACCTTCAGCCTTATCCAAATCACTGTCCTTATAACCACCCAGAAGGGTGCGTACTTCTTTGACCTTTGCAATAGCAGCAGGATCATAATTAAGATCCATTCGTTCTGCGATGTCTTGCTCTAGCTCACCAATCGACTTAACATATCTAGTAATCTTGGGGCTGCTCGTGAAGCTAGGAGCAACAGGGTTAAATACAATATCAAAGGGAGATGTTCGCATAAGCTTAGGGCCAACATATCCTTTAATGATTTCACCAGTTTCCATATCTGTGACTTCTTCATTGACAAAGATGACTTCTCCAAATACGTTGCCATAATCAATGTAGTCATACAGCAGTTTGGCTATGGTTAGCTCAAACCCAGAGCCTTTAGTTTTGTTCTTCATGTAGGATTCAATGCCTTCCCTCTTAGTCCTTACATCGTCATCGAGGTTATCACCTTCCCATTTCATCCAATCAGGATTGCTGAATAGAGCAGCCATATAGTTAGCATGTAGATTATCTCTGATCTGTGCCAACTTAGGTGTAGTAGTAGAGTTCTTCCAAGGAAGAGTCCGGTTACTTGTAGTCGTCGTGTCAGTTGCGAACAGGAAATTACGAAGCTCCTTCCACTCTTGTTCTTTAACATCACGTTGTACCTTCCATTGTGAATACATAGATACGATGTCTGAGGCTAACACCTCTGATCGTAGAATGTTTTGTAGCTCTAAAATTTTACCTGCGATGTTAGTATCCTCCTACAGAGTTGGACTTAAGTAAGTTCTCTGTCTTTGTGATTATCTGTAAATTATAAGGCACATGCAAACCACATACATTTTTACCTTGCAGTGGTACGATATGGTCTACATGGTGTACTACACCTGTCACATCAGATCGCAGTTCCCGCATACTGTAGATTTCTTCCATGAGGAATCCATCTAGTTCTGTCTGTACTCGGGGTGTAGCTCTCAACTTATTCGCTCGCCTCTTATTTTCATTCTTTAGTTTAGTCGCTCTATACTTACCGGATTCTTTCGCAGTCTTCTTCTTGTAGAACTCTGGATCAGCTTCTACTTGTCTCGCTATCCACTCTCTCACAGATTTTAATTGATACTCCTTCTTACAAGGAACACAATACATTGCTCTCGGTGAACGTGTAATGAATTCCATACTACACATAGTACAACTTGCAGTAAGTTCCTTATGGCGACGCTTACCTGCCAAAGGATACACCTCCAAAGCGTGAGTGACTTATGACATTGCTGTTCTTTGTTTTCATGTATCCAGTTCTCTTTGGTGGGATAGATATCTCTATCGCTGAAGTAAGCGCATCTTTAATATCATCATGCGGTGGATGAGAGGCCGTAAGCTCTTCTTCGAGAGTCTGACAATGACCACCACGGTAATGCCACATAGCAAGATTATCATAACGAGGCTCAAGGACAGCAGCAATGCGCTCTTCTTTAGTGCCCTCATGTCTGTTTGGTCTATGCTCTTCAACTGATAAGGCCAGTCCGTATTGTTTGATCTGTTCCTTTAACTCGCGAACAATAGCCTGTTGTGCTACAGTTACCTCCGCTCTGATCTTTCTAAATCCCCACTTAACATTAGCTTGCATTACTTTCTCGAAGTACTCTTTGATCCTATCTGTCTTGAATCGTTCAATGTCCATCACATAGATGTTACCTTCAAAGTCTACACCTACTATAGCAATGGCTGTGAAGTCAGCCTTCTTCTTGAGACTGAATGCAAAGTCAATTGCAGCAAAGACGTTCAGCTTCCTCTCCTTGTAGAACCAGTAGCCTTCATCTTGCTTCAAGTGCTTCCTGTCATAGTACTGGAAGTTCTTAGCACTGATCCCTGATCCAGTAGGATCATTAGGGTTGTTATAATACTGGGCATAGAACTGAGTCTTGTCTAGGTACTGCCCTCGCTTCTTGGCTAGTATCTGTGCATCAAACCCAAACCACTTGCCGTCATTCCTTCTCATCTTAGGCCAGAGGAACTCACCTCGACCATCACCTTGATCTTCAACTACTCTCTCGAACAGCTCATAGATATTATCCGTACCTATTAACTCTCCCTCTTCATCGTAAATGTCTTCCTGCATCTCCTGTAGATCGCTGTAGAGGTCACGAGGATGATACCTAGTACCTACTACCCACTCCAATGCTCCGGGGTTCTCAATGGACGACAGGAGGCTGTACTGCGTCCTGACCTTGTTACGTCCATCATTCGTGTAAGCGTTCTCCTGCACGATCACATCATCTAGTACTGCTATGTCACAGTGTAAGCCTGTGATACTCGTAGTCAATCCAGCAGTAAAGATAGTTGGATCTCGTACACCTTCCTGCTTACGCTTAGGGTGATCTACTGAGATCTCACCAGTAGT
>Ga0099846_1001319_pt1 | contig 10274 bp, 11 predicted proteins | sample CB_VirMetaG_FD_78180 | JGI IMG/M metagenome (GOLD analysis project Ga0099846, IMG submission 78180) | Freshwater to marine saline gradient viral communities from Chesapeake Bay - CB_1504_1 Viral MetaG | ecosystem: Environmental > Aquatic > Marine > Coastal | place: USA: Chesapeake Bay... | reverse complement strand
GCTGATGGTAATCCCGAGCCAAGCTTAGTAGAAAATTCTACTATGGCGTGTGTAGAGACTAGACAGGGAGTGTGTATTAAGTGTAACAATGTTATTATTAATAAAAGAAAAGGATTAAAGTTTTGTTCTGTTAAATGTAGAAATGCTTATAATGCTTATCAATGGTGTTTACGAAAAGATAAATTTGTAAAACCAGGAGTAGGTAGTGGAGGCAATCAAGAAGGAACAAACAATCATCAATATAAAACAGGAATAGGAACTTATAGCAAAAAAGGTTTTGCTAATTTGCCTAATGTTTGTAATAGATGTAAATCTTTGGAAAAACTATTAGTCCATCACATGGATGAAGATAGAAGTAATAATGAGTTACACAATTTAGAAATACTTTGTAAAGGATGTCATCAAAAACATCATGAAACAAGAGATTTTCTAGGTAGATACGCAAAGGGATAGTCCACCCTTGTATGAAAATATGAGATAACCGTGCTGGCATACGGAATGAGCGAGTTTAAATTAGCAGATACCATGGAAATATCTGTTATTCAAGCTAAAGCTATTATTGACAAATTCTTTAAAGCTGTTCCTAAAGTAGAAAAGTTTTTAACTAGTCTAGGTAATTTAGGTAAATCTAGAGGCTATATTAGAACTGCTCCTCCTTATAGTAGAATTAGATGGTTTGAACAATGGCAATATGCTTATGAAACTAAAGACTTTAAAATTCTAGGTGAAATAGAAAGAGCGTCAAAAAACACACCAATACAAGGCATTAACGCTGACATTATTAAACAAGCACTAATTGATGTGCAAGAAGAAATATACTTGAATAATTGGGATGTAAAGATTATTTTAGCAGTTTATGATGAGATTCAAACTGAGTGTATAGAATCCCAATCAATTCTTTGGAAATCAAAGCTTGATGAATTAATGGTAGGCGCGGCTAAAAAAGTATTAATTGAGGTACCGGTAGTGGTCGATTGTTCTATACACGATTTCTGGCAAAAATAAATTAAAATATATGAGAGAATTATTCAACCAAAACAAATTCGAGGAATTTGAAGCTGCTTATAATAAAGCAGTAGAAGAAAACAAAACAGAATTTACCTTTGATGGTAATACTGTATTAGTAACGTACGCTAAGTACCTAATAGAATATTTAAGTAACACTTATGAGTAACAAAATGACAAACAAAGAAGACCAGTTTAAAATAAGCCTAAAAGAAAAACTAAAAGAAGCAATAAATGTTTTGCAAGAATTAGACATCGATGAAGTTTCTAAGCAAGGAGGAATATCTGCTTTAAATTTAGTTTTAGAAGAATGTAAACTTACTTATCCAATAGATTATTCAAAATAAAATTATGAAAATATTTAAATACTTTGGATATTCAAAATGGGAGGATGTAGGACTTGAATATATTGTAACTGACTACAAATGGGTAATAATTCAAACAAGAACACGCAATAGAGATAATTTTAGGCAATTCCGTGATATTACAATAATGAGATGGGGTGGGCAATTATCCGATAACGTAAAAAATAAATTAAATGAAATAATGTTTAACAAAAAATAATGCTATGAAAATAAGATTCGTATCAATGAGAAAATATAATATGTGTTTAGGCTGGAAATATCGCTTAAAACACCTTTTTAGTATTGACAAATCATGGTCAGGTAAAATAGTTAGAATAATGTTTTTATGTGAATATGGCATTAGAATTGATTTGCGTAAGGGTGGTTTTAAATTTGCGGATTTATTAACAGATAAAGAAAAAAAAGATATAAAAGAGCATAATTACTTATCAGGTTTTATAAATCAATTTGACCCAGAAGAAGGAGAGTTAGATGAAAATGAATGGACAGCTCGTGAATTTTTAAAATGGTTAGAACTAAATAAATTTAAAATAGTAAAATAATGGAAGACGAGAAAAAAGAAGAAGTAGAAGTAACCAGATTTGAGGTTATAAACCATGCGGATAACTATGCACAAATTGGTAGATTAATAACTATGCATAAAGACATGGGTGATTTTAAAAATATTGAAGTTCAGTACCAAGACGGTGGTAGGACTTTAAAGATATTTTTAGGATAGGTTGTCGCAAAAATTGGCAAGAAAAGTGACCAAAATATATATATCACTAGATAGAAAATAATATGAAAGAAGAAGCAATTAGAACAATGATAGATGAGCTTAAAACTAAGCTTGTAGGTAATCTTTTTATGGATGGAGAAATCCATGATGAGATATACCGTTTAAAATTACAGTTGAATCCAGAAATAGCAACACGTCCAGAATTAGATGACGAAGAGTGCATAGCGTGTGGGAGTTAAATATGTTAACTAAAGAAAACCTTGACGTAATAGAAGAAATGATATTATCAAATGATATGGGTAATACAAAAATAGCTATAACAATGCTACGTAACTCTAAAACAGTAGGTAGAGAACTAAATAGGCAAAAAAGAGTATTACAGTACGCAGCTGAATTTTTAGCTAAAAATACTAGTCATTTGCCTGAAAACTATCCTACAAAAGATGTAAAAGACTGGTTTGTTAAAAATTATGAGGGTTCGTCTAGTATTGATGCAACATGGTCAACATCATCAAATTATAACGGACACTTTTGGAGAAACAATAAAGCAATATACAGATAAATATGAATTATTATGAAAAACCAGCAGTTTCAGCATCTGCTTTAAAAAAGTTTGAGTACAGCCCTAAGTTATTCAATGATATGATAACAGGCACAGCTAAAGGTAAAGATAGTGTAGCATTATCTTTTGGTAGGCTTGTACATGAGTTAGTACTTACCCCGGATGAGTTTGATAATAGGTATGTTGTATCTACAATAGATAAACCATCAGGTCAAATGGGAGAGCTATGCGATAACTTATTTTTAAATAAGTTGTACGATGATTTTACAGATGATGATTTTATCTGGGATAACGCTTATGCTCAAGTAGGATTCAAAAGAGATAAAATAGAATCTGTAAAGGAAAAGTTTGCAACTACTGGGAAAACGTATTATGATTTCCTAGTAGCATCTATTGGTAAGCAAGTTATTTCTAGAGAAGATTTAGTTAAAGCTAAAGATTATGTAATAAGATTGCAAGGGCATAAAGGAGCTAACAAGTTACTATTTGAATTAGAAGGTAAAGTAGAACATGAGATATTCTGGAACTGGCAAAGCTTAGATGCTAAATCTAAGATAGATAAGTTTATTATAGATGAAGAGAATAAAGTAATATATCTTATAGATTTAAAAACTACATCTCAACAAGTATACGGTAAACAGGCAATAGCCAAGTCTAATCCCTATCAAGCTACTTTTACAGGTTTCTTAAAGGATATTACATTTTACGATTACTTACTTCAAATGGAATTTTACTCTCAGGCCCTTAAATATTTATACCCTGAATATGATATAGTATGCTATTTAGTCCCAATAAATGACTATTCTTGCACTGTTTATGAGTTACCGCAAACATGGTTATTTTACGCAAAGCAAAAGCTAGTATCTATAAGAAAAGATATTCAATTCTACACTGATACTAACCAGTGGGATTTAAGTAAAGATGACTATTATCATGGAATCATAAATTTAGCAGAAATAATGATATGAGGTATAATATTAAGTTTAGTGTAACAATCGGGGGGGAATCTCAAATTAAATTTGAGGTACATTTTATTGAAAGTAAATATAGATTCTACGACACGATTTTAGACTTGCTTAAAGAAAAATACCCTAAAGCAGAAATCAAAATCCTAAAAACAAGAGAAGCTTTAGAAGCAGTATCGCAAGGAGTATAAATAAAAAGGGGCCTTTGCCCCTTTTTTTATTTATCTTTTTCATCTACATTATATAAATCATCTAAAAAACTTTTAGTTTTAGATAAATAAGGAAGCATTTTGATTGCTCTTTTACCTGGTTTAGCTGCTTTTCTAACTTTATCCGGGTCTTCTTGAAAGTCTGCAGAAGCTTCTCTAAAAATATCTCTTATTAGTTTTCCTGCATCTTCTATAGTAGAAGTTGATGCTGCCGGTGATTGTAATATTGTCCATTGAGATTGTAAAGTAGGATCAGCAAAGAAAAATAATTCTCCAAGTACCCTTGTTGAAACCTTATTAGTCATCTTATACCAAGCTTCTTTTTTATCATCATCATCTACAGCATGTAACGCGGCTAATAATAACATTGTACCTAAAATAATAGTAGCTTCTGCAAATGCTTCTTTAGCTGCAGCTTCTTCTTCAGGAGTTAAACTTTCCATTCCTTTAGCTACCCCTTTTGCCATAATAGCTTTAAAGGCTCTTACTGCAACACGGTATCTTCCTTCTGTGTATCTTTCTAAAACATAGTTAAATTGTTTTTCTCCAAATCTTGCAAAAGCTTGAGCAGGTAACCAACTTCTATGTTGCATTAACATTCTACCTAACATGTATTTTTTAGCTAGCATTACGTCATCAGGATTCATAGAGCCTATAGTTTTACCATTTACAGCCATTACTTTTTGCTTAAACATTGATCTGGCTATAGAACTAAATTCTTTTTTTACAACTAATTTACCATCTACAACATCAAAATCTTCAAACTTCACATGATGTTTACCAGAAAGTAACATAGCAGCAGCACCGGATTCTACCATTGCAGCTTCAGATTCTCTCATTCCAGTCATACCATTATACTCATCTAGTATAGCAGAAGGAGTATTATTAGTTACTTTACGGAAGATGTCTCTGTCGATTTTTTCTTTATCTAGCCTTAACCATTCTAGAATTAATCTCATTTTTTGACCGTCTGGACTTTGGAATTTAAATTTACCTGCAGTAATAAGACCTATAGCTTTAGTTAGATCCCCAGCAGTGTAGTCTAATCCACCGGCACCACTCATATACATATTAGCTGTACCTCCTAAAATATTTACAGGAGGAGCAAACATGTTAAATGCAAGATTCCTTAAACCAGTATACCTAATCATTTTATCTACTAATTTAGCGTAAGCTATTTTTTTAGTTTCTCCTTTGCCTAAAAGGCCCATTGCGCTAGTAAGGCCGTTACCTGTTATTTGGAATGAGCCTTCATCTTTTTGTTTTACACCATAAATTAAAGCATCTATCATATACTCTAATTGCTCAGAAACTCCTTTAGTAGGATTTACTTTTGTAGATACTCCTCCTACAACAGGATTACCTTGAGAGTCAATACGTTGTTCATCAATATTACGTAGCTGATATTTAATATTACTCATAGTAGATTCTATCTTATTTATTTCATCGTATCTAAATACGCCTTCCATAAACATCAAGAAAGATTTTCCTAAATCTGTAGATTTAGCTTGTTTAGCACTAGACATTCCTGGAATAAAGTTTCCTCTTTCTTGTTCTCCAGTATTAGGATCTACTTTTCCAAACAATGCTTCATCATATTTTAGTTCTAAACTATTTAATAATTCTGACCACCCGCCTTTAATAGCTCCAATCATCCCTAAGTTACTAACTCTTTCTAAAAAGTCTTGGCTAAAATTAGCAATAAATCCAGGCCTAATTTTCTCAGGAGCTATTTCATTAGCTTTTTTCATATAGCCTGTATAAAAATCATAAAATTCTTCTACAGCAGTACCTTTGTATTTACCTTGTTTTATTTCTTTCCATTTAGGATCAGTCCATTTAGATTTAGCTTTAAAATATTGGTAAGGATTATTTTTATTTTGCTCTAACCATTGATTTTTATCTTTTTCTCTAATAGCCCAATACATTCCATAGACTTCTTTTTCTAATTCATCGCCTACAAATCCTTTGTTGCTTTGAATAACTTCAAGTCTTTTCATTTGAGTTTCTTTATATGCATCTTGATAAGCATCAAAATCAGCAAGAGCTTTTTCGTAAGCTTCTTTATCATAGTCTAGATTTTCTTTAGCCCATTCTAGGTTAAAAGTTTTTCTATTTTTTGAAAACTCATCCCAGAACTCACTACTAAATTCAGTTACTAAAGCTGTTTTCTTGTTATTTAATAGTATATCAAAGTTTTTAGACCCTACTACTTTTTCATATCTATCTAATACCCCTAAGAATTTTTCTTTAAGAGTATCCATTTTTTCTGCTACTTTTTCTATAGAGTTATTATAAACCCTAAAAGCAGTTTGAACTAAAGCATTATCTACTCCAGCTATGCCTCCAACAAACTTTTTAATTGCAGATATATCTTTTACAGGTTTAAATAAATTATCTACAAGTTTAGCATTTCCTGTATAATCCATTTCACCTGCAGTAACTACAAGAACTTCTTTTTGTCTTTCTAAAAAAGCGTTCTTAATTTTTGTAGCTTTATATTGTACTAATCCTAATCTAGTATCCATTTCTGGTGTAAGTTTAGTAGTATCTACAAATGATACTAAATCTGTATATAAATCTAATTCTGACATTACATTAGTAGTATCTAAATTAGTTTCATCTCTAAGATATATTTCTATATAAGCTAATTCTTGTTCAGCATGTTCTATTAAAGAATTTACATCTTGTCTTAGTTGAAGACCTTGTAATAACTCCATTTTAGATTTTAATAACTTGTTAGTTGTCTCTTTTTCAAGAGTATTTGTATCCTGTTTTGCTTTTTCTGCTAATATTTTTAATTGCGCTGTAAGCTTAACAATAAGATTATTTATTTTATCATCTGTAGTCATTAAAAAATCTGGAGCTACTACAGTAATTCCGTTAATCTTAGTTATTACACCTTTAGCGTCATTATAGCTAACTTTGTTTTCTAGAACTAAAGTAGATTCTACTTTACCTTTAGGTATACCTAATTTTTCATCTCCATCTTCTAATATTTGCTTATAAATTTCTAACTGCCTACTAAATTCTCCTATTTTATTATATCTACTTAAATTAGTTTTATCTGCTCTGTATCTATTTTTTAGATCGTATATTCTATAGTTTCCTTTAGGAGTAACAGCCAATAAATCTATTGTTCCGCCTTTTTCAGTTTTTAAATTTCCTACAAATACTTCAGTTAATAATACATCACCGTTATCTTTAGCTTCTTTAATTATAGGAGCCATAAATTCCTCCATAGTTGTGTAATAAGAAGACATGTCTGGAGTAATATCCATTGGAGCTCTGTGTTTGTTTTCTTCAGGAAATTCTCTACGCGCTATTTCAGACATGATATCATGTAAAAAAGTACCGCTACCCATAAACTTTTCTTGTTGCTTTACTTCTTCTTCAGTTTTATATTGCTCTCTACCTTGAATTACTTTTTTAGCTGCTGCAGAAGCTCTACCTAATTTAGTATCAAATCCTTCAACTGTATAATATGTGTCAAATTGAGTTTGTTTACCTTGAAAAGAAGTTATTTTATCTACAGCATTTTGTTGCAAAGCAGTATTTACATTAACTTTTTGAAATGCTGGCTCATCAAATAGATCATAATATACAGGATTATCTACTATAATTTTATTTTGTACAACTTGACTTCTTATTAAACTTCTTGGTTGTGCTTTTGCTATTTCTTTAAGTCTAGCTATTTTAGTATTTACAAGAGCTTGCTCAGTATATTCTTTATTATTAATTTTATCTAAAACATTAAAAATATACGCATTATACTCTTCTTCATCTGTTATTTCACCCTTTTCAACTTTATCATTAAGTTCTTTTATTTGTTCAGGTGTTAAATTATTTACTTTTCTTTTAATACTAGTAATACTTTCTTTTAAAGTTTCATCAGTTTGAGTCGGTTGAATACCTTTTGTAGGCGTATCAATAAATTCAAACTCATTAGCTTTTAGACCTTTAATTGTTTCTTTATTATTAGAGATATCATATAGTCTAAAAATACCTTCTTCATAAGCCTTTACTGTTTTAAAAGAAGGGTCTCCTTTATAATTTAATTGTAACCCTATAAAATTTCTTGTTTCTTTAATTTCAGGTTTAATTAAATTACCATATTTTTGATCAAGTATAGCATTAATACTATTTATAATTTTTTTAGTAGTATACGGAACATTTTCATCATACTCTAATCTAAAGTTATTGCCTTTAAGAACAATTCCTAATTCGTTATGAGAATGATTTAATCTATCTATACCGTATGCAAGATTAGGTTGTACTGTTTCTACAGCACTTAATTGAGGGTATTTAACGTAACTAACTCCAAGCAATTCAGATTGTTTACCTTTAGATACTTTTTCTGAAGCATCCCAAACAGATCCTGAATAAACATCTGTATTTGATGCCCATAATATATCATCAGAAGTAGGGAAAATCTTAAATCTAAGTTTTCCTCCTTCTCCTTCTATATGAGTTATTCTTTTATCAATAGGTTTAGTAATTGCAGATATAGCAAATTTACCTCCTGCTTTTTGGTTATCTTCTATATGTTGAAGAAGATTCTGCATCATAAGATTTACATCAAAATTACTATATGCTCCTATAACAGATATAAATTCTTGCCCTCTACTATATACTTCTTCTGGATTATAAACAATATTATTTACTTTTTTCCATTCTTCTATAATTTCTTTAGACTGCTCATATTGTTTGTTTTTTTCTATAAAATCTTCTAATGAAGCATCCTTAACACTAACACTTCCTGTTAGATTCAATTCATTTAATATTTCTTCTATAACTTCTTTTTCTAAAACAACTGTATTTTCAGCAGTATTATACCAAATATCTTTCTTTTTTTCATAATAATGGTATTTACCTGTAGACAATATTCTTTCTACTTTTGTATTTTTTGATAAATTTATTGTAACATTATCTAAATCAACATCTTCAATATTTCTAGCCAATTTACTAACGTGATTACTAGCTTCAGCATATGTTTTAAAAACCATATTATCTGGAGTAGTGTATTCTACACTATATCCTGGTAATATTAATTTACTATTACTATAAGCTAATAAATCAGATAAATCTCCTACTGTCATGTTATCAGGTAATTTATCTATTTCTATTTCTTTTTGATTAAATAGCGTACGCATAAAAGACTTCATTTCTTTAAGAAGTCTTTTAAGTAAACTAATTAATTTACCGTCTTTAGCATTATCAAGTTTTTCAGCAGTCATTAAACCTAATAATTCTACAATAGCTTCTTCTTGTTGTTCTTCTAAAGAATAATATTTAGTTTGTTTTTTTTGATAATCTAATGCTTCTTTTTTAGTTTCAAAAATTTTAGTTCCAACTTCATAAGTATAACCATCTTCGTCTATACCTATAAATTCCATTTTTATAATTTCTGGTACACTTTTTACAATATAGTCTCTTTTAATCCTATCTAATACTTCTTTACCTTTACCTGTTTCGAGTTCTTTAAGTAGGTTTTGGTATAAAATTTCTTGGTTTTTAGATTGATTTTCTAATTCTTTAATTTTTTTATCTATTTCAGTTTCAGACAATCCTTCTAATTCATATCCAAATCTTGCATTTTTAATATATTCTTTTGTTATAGAGTTTCTATTTTTAATAGCCCTAATAATAGGATGTCCTAATATCTCATGTATAGGCGTATCAAGAGTAGCATAGGCTAAATTAACATAAGCCATACCACTTTCTATTTTACCTTTATACATTTTAGTTCTATCAGATTCAAATTCTATAGGTATGCCTATTCTATCAGCAAGTCTAGCGGATAAATCTCTAATAGTTTTTTCAGATGCAATTATCCCTTCTGAATTTACATTTTGAAATGCAACTTTACTATTTACTAAGTCTTCAGCAGTTGGAATTTTACCTCCATTATTGTCCATCCAAGTTTCCATTCTAATAGCTGCTATAGCAGGAATTACTCCTAACTTTGCCGCTATTTCTTTTACTTTACCGTTATTTATATTTATACATTTATCCATGACATCTTAGGGTTTTATTTTGGTCTTCAATTGTTTCATTATTAAACATTTCTTCTGTGTAGCCCATAAGAGCTAAATTTTTTCTATTCTCTTCTGATATCTCATTCCAAGCACTATATTCTGTAGTTGCTTTTTCTTTAGATTTAAGTAATATTTCTTTTCTATCTCCATTTTCTTCTCCCCAATTCATTGCTTTATTGGTAGTTAAAGAAATTATTGTCTCTTTAGGTGTTACAATATAGCTACTTCCTTTGTGTTTAACAATTTCAGCTTTGCCATTTAATAACTGTAGGTTTCTCATAGCTACAGATTTTTTAGCTGCAGTACCTTCTAAAGTAGGATTATAGATTTGTATAGTATCATTAACATTTATTTTAGTAACAATAAATGTTTCATTATTAAACTTAACATATCTACCAGGTTCTATTTTATT
>Ga0099846_1001312_pt1 | contig 10307 bp, 11 predicted proteins | sample CB_VirMetaG_FD_78180 | JGI IMG/M metagenome (GOLD analysis project Ga0099846, IMG submission 78180) | Freshwater to marine saline gradient viral communities from Chesapeake Bay - CB_1504_1 Viral MetaG | ecosystem: Environmental > Aquatic > Marine > Coastal | place: USA: Chesapeake Bay... | reverse complement strand
TTTAAAGGTATCAGAACATCAAGTGGTAATCAAACTGCTGCATTGAAGTCATTAAGTGGTGTTACAACGTTTGTACTAGATGAAGCTGAAGAACTTACTGATGAAGATGTGTTTTCTAAGATAGATTTCTCTATACGTTCTAAGACTAAGCAAAATAGGTGCATACTCATACTTAACCCAACAACAAAAGAATCGTGGATTTATCAAAGATTCTTTTTATTTCCTAACGTTAAAGCTGGTAGTAATCTATCTAAAGACGATACGACATACATACACACTACTTTTGAAGATAATAAGGGTAATCTATCAAAAAGTTATTTAGAGCAATTATACGAGCTTAAAAGAAGGGATATATCTAAATTTAATCATCAGATACTAGGTGGTTGGTTAAATAAAGCAGAAGGAACTATTATTAATAATTGGAAAGTTGGAGAGTTTATTAACTTTGATTCTATGTGCTATGGTCAAGATTTTGGATTTTCCACAGATTTAACTACACTTGTAAAAGTTTCAGTAGACAAGCAAAACAGAAGGGTATATGTTAAGGAGATGTACGGAAAGACTAATTTGAGTACATCTGATATTTTATATAAAAATAAAACAATAGCTGGAACTGATTTAATAATATGTGATAATGCAGAACCTAGACTTATATCTGAATTAAAAAAAGGTGGTTTAAATATAAAGCCTACAATAAAGAAGTCTGGTTCAATACTATCTGGAATAGCACTTATGCAAGATTACGAGATAATAGTAGATAAACAGTCTAATGGTATTATAAGAGAAATAAATAACTATACTTGGCACTCTAAAAATGAAAGACCAATAGATAAACACAATCACTATTTGGATGCCATTAGATATTCTTTAATGTTTTTACTTCAAGGTGTTAATAGCGGAAATTATACAATTAGGTAGATAATTTATTTTTGTTTAATATAAAGGGTGGCTTTTAGCTATCCTTTTTTGTTTAATATAATGGGTTATTTTTCTCCACGCGTTTAATATAAAGGGTGGTGCGTTTAATATAATGGGTGTTTATAGTCTTTATTTGGAATGATTCTAAATAGTTTATTTGTAATGATTCTAAATAATAATTTAACATATTTTTAACATAATTTTTTAGGTTATTAATTATTTTTATTTTTGGTCTAAATTTTAACATAATTTATTTGTTTTATAATTATTTTATAGTACTTACTAAATTTTAACATTTTTTATTTTGATATGTTAATTTATTTTTAAACGCACACACACTGTTCTATATATTAGATATATTTATCTATAAGTAAATTTATAATATCTAAAACCGTTTTTTAGCTTAAAAACGCCTGTTTTCGTCGTTAAATGTTAAAATTTTGTGTATTTCATCGATTTTATTGTTTTTTTTGTTGTTTATCTAAAAAGAGGTTATATATTTGTAGTGTAATTAGTTTATAAGTTTTCTAGTTACTGTTTCCTTAAAAACTTAGTTGGGTGATAAGCACTCTTTTTACAACTTTTTTGCTATAAGCGTAAACGTGAATAACAGCAAATTAGAGACTAAAACAACTTAAATTTTACAGTTTTAAAGAAACTGTTTTAAAAGCCTGTATATTAGTTTATATGGGCTTTTAGTGGTGTAAATAATTACTAATTAAAAATATATATTATGAAAATTAACACAAACAACTTAAGGGCTGAAAATGAGATTTTAAAGCGATTATTAAGAGATGGTTTTATACTTATAAATTACGATTCAACCGATTGCGATGGGTGTAGTACTTCATCCGTTTGCAAATTCGATAATTTACAAAGTATTTACGATTCCATAGATTCAACTGCTGAATGGGCTGATGGTCCTTTTAGCTATAGTGTACCTCTTCAACTCGAAGATGGGTCTTTTGACCTAAATACTGCCTATAATGGAGGGTCTTGGTAAAAAAAAATAAACATAACAATAAAAACATAATAATTAAAACAAATAATCATGAATGAAACCTTGAATTTTTTAACAGACTATTTTAATACTACGGATAACGTTTTTATGCAAAATAAAATCGAAATTTTAAAAGCGCAAATTAATTTAGAAATAACAAAACAACAAATAGAATTTTTTAACACAATAAACAATAAATAAATTATAATATTATGAAAACAATAAGAGATTTTTTGCAGAAATTAAATGATTCAAACAATAGCGAATTGGATTTGGCTTACTACTACAACGATGGTATGGATTTTGACGAATACGAGGAGGCGATATATCAAAGCATTTGCGAAAATGAAATTATATATTATTCAAAGGCGATGAAGTTTTTAAGCGAAAACGATAATTCATTAACTTATAGTATGGAGATAGCCTCAGACCTTGGGTATACTACTGAAAACATAAATAGCGAGTTGTTAGCCACTTTATTACATCAAGAATTTTTGAAAGAAGAATTTTCGGAGTATTCCGGAGATATAGAGAACTTTATTGAAGAATACGAAAACAGATAATTAACACAAATAAAACAATATAATTATGATTAAATATAAGATAACATTAAGCCAAGCGATTAAGATACATTTAACAAATAAAACCTTTACTCTTATAGAGGTTGAAAAAAATAAGGTAATATCTATAAAGTTTTCTAATGACTTAAAGCGATACAGAAATAAATATACTACATTCAGACTAACAGAAGTAATAAAACAACAAACGGAACTGTTAACAATAATATAAACATATAAAATTATGAATACATTAACAGAATACAACAAGGACAAAGATGCTATAATAAAATTAATCAATAAACATAGATTAAGTAATAAAAACAAATGGTATCAAGTTAGCGTATCTTGCAACGGTTATAATTACGAAATGAAATGCTTTGATACTTGGATACAGACTTGCTACGTATATAAAGATAATAAAATGCTATATAATGAATCAAGCTCAATGGATTTAAGCGTATCGAAATTTAAGGAGTACTTAAAGGGAGTTATAAAATAAATAAACAAACTAAATAAATAAATAGAATAAGCCTATATTAATTAATTTTAGTATAGGTTTTTTTTATGCAAGTATTATATAATGTGTTGATACTTATATTAGGTGGGTATTATGATGTTAAACATCTATTTTTAAGCCTATCTACCTATTTTTAAGCCTTCTAATCAACTCAAAACTCTTTTACTTACCAACCTATTAGTGATCTCAGTATATGCTCTTAAAACGCTTTATTTGATGTTAACGTAATATGAATGTTGGTTGGGTTGAGTACCCCGATGTTATGATTTCATTCACAATGTTATGATTTCATTCAAAACCTAAATATCTTTTCACTTCAAATCGACTTTCTAAATTCAGAAAAATAAATAATAATGTTTTAGTATGTTAATAAGTTTATGTTTAAATACTTGATTCTTTGTCTGGAGAAGTTTACCTTTGCTTATATACTTCAGATAACAATCAACAATTTACGTTCACAGAATAAGAGATACTTAATCACCTCTAACGAGAATTGGATTCTTAAATTTCCTCAAAGAAATTTAGGGATACAAAGTCAAACATAGTTTATTACGGGATAGCTATATTTTTTTATTAAATAGGTTTACTTGTATCGTTCCGTTTATGCTTTTGTGAGCAACACTACACTAATTACTTTATAGTTGTTTAAAGATGAATATGACACCTTCTATTGCTTTAAATTAAATATAGTTGTCTACATTACAAATGTAATGCTATCAGCTTGAATATTAGTTGGTGTCAAAGAAAGCAATAAAGAATACTAATGCAATACTGATTAACGACATTTACACGAACCAACAATCATTTACGATTGAAGTTTAGCAACTTGGTAAGATTTGCAACTTATACATTATTATAACAATATTTACTTGTTTTTGTTTTCTCATATGTAAAGTATATTTTACATATACTACTTATTTATAATGGTTCTAAATAGTTTATTATGTATTAAAAACAATAATAGCTTTATTTTGTTATAATACTATGAAAGATATAAATATTAATATACCTACAAGTTTAGAAGGGATTAAGTTATCTTCTTATCAAGATTATTTAAAAATATATAATAACTGGGATAAGGAGGATGATGTTTTTATAAAGACGAAGATGCTTCAAGTATTTTGTGATTTAAGTCTTAAAGACACTTTTAATATACCATTAAGTTCTTTTGATGAGGTTATAGGTCATTTATTAAATTGTTTAAATGAGGATACTCCTTTTATAAACAAGTTTAGTATGGATGGCAAGGATTCTAATGGAGATGATATTACTGTTACTTATGGTTTTATACCTAATTTAGATAAGATTACTTTTGGAGAGTTTATAGATTTGGATAAGTATATTAATGATTGGGATAATATGCACAAGGCTATGTCTATACTTTACAGACCTATTATTCATCAGAAGAAGGAGTTTTATAGGATAGAGGATTATCAAGGAACTTATAAACACTCTAACGTTATGAGGGATATGCCAGTGAATGTTGTTATTGGAGCGTTGGTTTTTTTTTATCGTTTAAGCAACAAATTACCGAGTCATACTCTGGATTATTTCCTCAAGGAGATTCAGAAGAAAGGGGAGCAGACACCTCAAGTCAAGCAAATTTTGGAAAAAAATGGGGATACTTTCAATCAATATATTCTCTTGCTCAAGGAGATGTCAGAAGGTTCGATGAAGTTACAAGTACCACTTTACACCAATGTTTAATGACATTAGAATACGAAAAGGATAAGAATAGGATAGAGAATGAATTAATAAAGAAATCATATAAAAAGTAATGGATAATTTTTATAGACTATTAGAACAGATTAAGAACATAGCTTCTAACTCTGAATTTACAAATATGGTATCATTTGGTGATATTACTGATGTAGATTTAGGTAAAAGAAGTAATTTCCCTTTAGTTCATATATTGGTTGATAATGCTAATATAACTGAAAAAACAATAGATTTTACTGTTAAGATATTAGCTTGTGATATAGTAGACCAAGTAAAAAAGAAAGTTTCTAATGATGTATTTTATGGAAACAACAATGTTCAAGATATCCTTAACTCACAACTATATGTAATAACGCTTTTAGTAAATAAACTAAAAAGATTAGACTTAAGTGATACTGAATTTTTACGTGTTGAAGAAGATGTATTGGTAGAGCCTTTTTTAGATAGATTTGAGAATGAATTAGCTGGTTGGGAGGCTACCATAACCATAAAGACTATGAATAACGTAAGCATCTGCTAATGGACTCTAAAATACTAAATAGTACTCTAAATAAGATAGGAGCTAGGTATATATCGTTATTACGGAAAAAACTAAAGCAAGATGGCAATTATGTTACTGGAGCTACTAGCCGAAGTATTAAAAAAGATGTTAGAACTAAAACACTAACAATAACATCAGATGACCAATTAATAGCTATAAGTGAAGGTAAGAAAGCCACAAGTAAAAAGCCTTCTTCTCAAATGGTTACAAGGATTAGTCGTTGGATAATGAAGAAGAATCCAACATTACGAACACCTAAAGGTAGATTTGCTAAACGTAAAAGTGGAACAAATCTATCTATGAAAAGAAAGATTGCTTATGGTGTTGCATCTAAAATTAATAGAAGCACTTGGAAGGGTAGTAAGGTTATAGATAGGACTTATAATGATTTAGAGGCTTCAATAGAGGCTGATATATTAGAAGTTTATAAAGTAGAGATAGATAAAGCAATAGATAATTTAAAGACTAAATAATGGCATTTTTACAATTAACATTAACGCAAACTTCTGAAGGTGTAGTAAATGATACTTTTGAAATAACTACTAATTTAGCAAGTCACGAATGGACTATGGTTTTAATTAGAACAAATAATACAGAGTGTTCTGTTTATGGTAGTTTTAATGCTTTACCAGACTGTTTTATAAGTGATTTAGCTATTGAGGGATTATTAGGACCAGTATTTGTTGAGATGTTAGATTATAATATCAGTAGAATAACATTCTTAACTTCTTCAGTTACAAGTGCTACAATAGCTACTAGCGGATTGAATATTGGATTTACATCTTCTGTTACATTCGTAGATGAGAGTTATTATCCTAATAAAAGTTTATTAGTTAGAAGTCCTCATCATTTATACGTTGGAGATAGTTATTGGGGAGATACAGATGGTGTTAATCTTGATATGTATATATATAGTGGAGAAAGAGTATTTGATAGACCATCAACACCCTCTGTTAGCATAAGAAGTGTTGCTGATGATAATACAAGTGGATTAAACTTTAATATATCAGAGTTGGTTAAAGATTATATACAACCTACATATAGAGCTGATGGTATAGCTAGAACAGATAACTACTTTGTTGATATATTTCCAACTGCATATTATAATGGAACTTCTTTTGTTACTACACCATTTTATTTTAGGTCTTATTTAGGGTATGGTTATTTTGAGCAAGGTGTTAATCCAACAATAAATACTACATCTTTATTAAGTGGAAATAGATTAATAGTTAAAAAAGGAGGAGATATTGAAATTCCAGTAGATAGAAACAAATTACCTACTGTATATTTCTATAATAATGATGAATTAAAAGAAAGTATAGTTTATTCAGCAGATGATAGGTCAACAGAGCAAACTAAATATACTAGATTTTTGTCTTATCAAACTAGAGTTATTGAAGATGGAGGTGTTTATGAGGATAATTGTTGTTTACATAGCTTTATAAATAATAATGACTACTTCGATATAAACCGTATAGTTATAGATTCAACACTAGGTATTGAGAATATAGTAGTTGAAAACGTAGAAGAACATCTTTACGAGCCAATAAGAGTTACTTTTATTAATAAAAATGGAGCTTTTGAGAGAATATGGTTCTTTAAAAACAATCAAAAAGAAGCTAAATATGAATCAGAGAAATATAATGCAAATATATTAACTAATAACTCATATAATACCTTTGACCATCAATCTAAAGTGCTTTTTAAGACTTCTAAAGAGTCTTTAAAGATTTCAAGTGGCTTTTATCCAGAATCATTTAATGATACCTTAAATCAGCTTATTTTGTCTGAAACTGTATGGATAACATATAAAGGTCAAGAGTTGCCAGTAAATATAACTAATTCATCTATGAAATACCAAACTAGATTAGATGAAAAATTAATTAATCACATTTTAGAATTAGATTTTGCTTTTGATAAAATTAATAGCATAGGATAATGGACAGAAATATAGAATTATACATAATTGGGAAAAGGATTGACTTATTCAAATTTGAAGATATTAATATCACAGATAAAATTCAAGATGCTAGAGATATTTCTAAAGTCTTTACTTCTTATTCAAAAACTTTTACAGTACCTTGTTCACCTTTAAATAATAGCGTGTTTAAGCACTATTATAATATGGATATATACAATGGTTTTGATGCTAGAATAAAAGTAGATGCAGAAATAAAGATAGGTGGAGCTACTTATAAGCAAGGTAAACTTTCTTTAACAAAAGTATCATTAAAAAATGGTAAACCATATAGTTATACTATTGTTTTCTATGGTCAAACAGTATCTTTAAAAGAGTTATTTGGTGATGAATACTTGAGTGATATAAAGAATACATTTTTGGATGATTTTTCATTCTCATACAACTCTACATTTGTGCAAGATGGATTAACAGATGGGTATAGTTATGATGGTAGTACTTTAGTTATTGGAGGTAATGATTTAACATTTCCATTAATATCATCTGAAAATTACTATTTTTACGACTCTAATCCAACTGGTATATCTCCTAAAGATGGTGTTGAAAGTAGAAATATTTGCACTACTGCAACACCTCCATCTTCAGCTAATAAAGGTCTTTACTTTAAGGACTTAAAACCAGCTTTAAGAGTTCATTTTATTATTAAGGCTATTGAAGAACGTTATGGAATAGTATTTAGTGATGATTTCTTTAATATAAACAATAAGGCATATTATGATTTATCTTTATGGCTACAAAGAGAAAGCGGTAAAATAGATAAGCAGTTAGATGTAACATCAAAAGTGTTTAATCTTTCTGACTTAGGATATAGTGGCTCTGATAATTACATAGGTAAGGAAAGACCTCAATACTCTGGACTTCCTACTGTTCCTAATGTAGATAATGATTCAATACAGTTAGTTAAATTATACTATCAAGGTATTAGCTATTCTCAAGCATATTTTTATAGCATAGACTTTGATATAAATGTTGTAGGAACTGGTCTTTATACTGTAAAGATAATTGATGAATATGCAGCAACAGATGTTGAACTATATACTTTTACTGGTAGTGGAAACCATAGTGTAGAATGGAAATTAGACCATTTTAATTTAAGACAAATACCTTATGCTTCATATAGAACATATACGCCTAAAATTTTAGTAGAAACTACTGCTGGTATTACTTCATTTTCAATAGCAAACTTTAAAATAAGAGATTGGGAAGAAACGGTAGAACCAGATGGATATAATGACTTTACATTAATAGGAACTGAAGATTATACATATAGTGGTGGAGGTTCAGTATCTTTAGGAGAAGGTGTAACTATGTGGTCACAGTTTCCTAAAATAAAGGTGATTGATTTCTTAACATCAATATTTAAAATGTTCAATCTTACTGCATACTATGATGATACTCTTTTCTTAAACAATAAAATTGTAGTTAAACCACTAGATAATTATTATAATAGTGGGCGAAAAGTTAATTTGTCTAAATATTTAGATGTATCAAAAATAGATGTTGAGAGGAATGTTTTATATAACGAAGTTGACTTTGATTTCAAATCTTCTAAATCTTTTGCAGTAACTAAATCAAATGAAATAACTGGAGATGATTTTGGAGCTGAAAAACTTACTAATTTAAGTCAATCATTAAACAACCCTTTAGCATTTGATGGAGGAAAATATAGTGTCGCTCCTATGTTTGAAAAGATGATGTACGAAAGAATGAATGACCAAGTTGATGAAACTGTTATACTACCAATAGGTTGGGGTTGGTCTGCATCTAAAGACGAAAAAGCAATAAAACTTGAACCTTTATTATTTTACCCTATTAAACAAGATAATTCAGTTGGATTAGATGATTTAGGTAACTCTACAATGATTAATTTCGATAAAAGCACGTATGATAAGGATATGGTGATTATAAGTCCTATTTTCACTTCAATAGGAACACATATAAGACCAAGTAATTCAACAAGTAGCTTTGATGCTATGATTAATTTTGGAGTTGAATATGATGAATTTTTAGTATGGGATAACATAAATAGTATTAGTAATAATCTATTCTATATGTATTATAGAAGATACGTTTTATCTTTATATAACTTACAAAGTAGAGTTGTTAAATATAATTTTGAATTGCCAACTAATGTATTATTAACACTAAAACCTAATGACATTATTGTAGTTAACAATAAAGAGTATCTTATAAACAATATGGATATTAATATATCTAACGGTAAGTCAAAGTTTGAGTTGATGAACAATATAGCTTATACAGAATACCCTTTTGCTTTACCTTCTTTCACAAGACTAGATGATACGTTGTTAGATGTCGTAATTCGTGTAGATATAAATGAATTAGGCTTATACACAAATAAATGGAATGTTTATATAAATAATACATTATCATCAATAGAGGTGGATTCTGATAATAATATATATATACCTAAATCAACTGGAGATTTCACAATACAAGTTGAAAACATAATATCTGAAAATAATAAAATTAAAAGTGCTAAAATAGACGTAGTAATATGATGATAAATTTAAAATTAATATTAGAAATACTTAAATCTAATGATTGGAATATTAAGGATTATGATATAAATATAGCTAAAGGTAAGTATGAATCTCCTATGAATTGGAAAGAGTTTAAAAATGTAATAAAAAGAAGATAATGGCTGAAAAAAGGATTTCATTTAAAATAGAGGTTGATGACAAGGGAAGTATTGTCAAATTAACATCTTTAGATTCAAAATTCAAGGATATTGATTTATCATCTAAAAAAGCATCTAATGCAGTAAAATCACTTACTACATCACTCAATAATATGGGTGCTAAAATTGGTAATGGTGCTAAAGTAAAATTAGCTAGTAGTGAAATTCAAAACTTAAACCAACAATTAGGAGCGACTACTGCTGCTACTGGTTCTGCTACAAGTTCTGTTTTAGAGATGGGTAGAGCTATTTCTGATGCTCCTTATGGTATTAGAGGGGTAGCTAATAACTTATCTCAATTAGCTTCAAATATGGCTTTTACTGCAAAACAAGCTGGAGGTCTTGGTGCTGGTATTAAGGAGATAGGTAAAGC
>Ga0099846_1001311_pt1 | contig 10307 bp, 7 predicted proteins | sample CB_VirMetaG_FD_78180 | JGI IMG/M metagenome (GOLD analysis project Ga0099846, IMG submission 78180) | Freshwater to marine saline gradient viral communities from Chesapeake Bay - CB_1504_1 Viral MetaG | ecosystem: Environmental > Aquatic > Marine > Coastal | place: USA: Chesapeake Bay | collected... | reverse complement strand
GTCAGCGGAACTTGGTAAAATGTATAAAATATGTTGTCAAACAACACCTCAAAGTATAACTCTGCCCTTTCGTCTAGTAACTTCTTAAATCTATCGATATTGCTGTCAATCAATCCGTTTGCGATATTGTTGTAGATTATTTGCTTGTTTTTACCCGTTGCACCGTCATGATTTTCTTTTATGTAATTCATTACTTTTTCTCGGTCTTTAACCTTGAGTTCTACAGGAGGTTTCTTGACATTCGAGTCATAAACATCATTTATTACCTCTTGTGCACCGAGAAAGTTTGCATCTCTCATAATCCCGTCAATGTACGAGACATATTCAACCTGTAATATAAAACTACCATCCTCGTTGAAACTAAAGTTGTGAGAAACATAACTCATGACATAGGTTTGAAACTGTCCTTTTATCGCTGCTTTTTGAGTCTTGTTATAATTTAAAGCACTTGATGGGTCGCTTACGACATTCCACCCAACCTGAAAAAGAACCTCGGAATCAGTACCATCCTTTTTTTCAAAATGAGGAATAATCAAGTCAACATACTCTTTATGCTCTTGGAAAACACCCAAGGTATTGCCATAGAAAACTGCGGTTGCATTTATATCGTTTCTAGCGGTTTCTGGAGATGTTCCACCCAACTCAAAATTAACTTCTTTTAAACCCATCGTAGCACCAGTAATTTCTGGACTTTTTAAGGGGTCTAGTGTCGGTTGCAGGTTTTGTATTGGAATATATTTTGTCTCGTACCTATCTGGACCAGTTCTTCTTCTTACTATGATTTTAATCTCTGGTGTTAATGCTGAAAGTTGAGCATTATTAAATGTATTAAACACACTGCGAAGACCCTGGTCAGCACCAGAAGTATTCAGAAATGTTGCCAATAAAAAAGGGTCAACATTTTTATTGATAGCAATAATTTGCTTAGACTTGTTATCGTATTGAGAATCTTGTTCAATCTCTTCTATTTTTTGTGGAAGAAAATTGGAAACAATATATTGGTCCGTGTGAGAGGATTTTAATTTATTGTATGTCTCAACAACCTTTTCTTCGTCTGTCTTTATTTGTTGTGTTTTTTGTGCTGCCATGGTTACTCGAACTTCTCATCGCCTTCAATTATAGCATTATACACTACTTCCCATTGAGTTGGTACATAAATCAACTCACCAATCTTCGCATGAAAATCAGTTGGTTTTTTGTTAAAATAAGCAATAACCCACCAAAGAGTTGGGTCTCCGTAATATTCTGCTGCTAATTTGTAGAATCTAGTTGAAATACTCCAATAAACGAACTGCACATCAATTGTTGCAATTACTTCGTCTGTCAGAACAAAAAACTTTGGTGCCGTATAGTGGGTTAACTTCTTGATACCCCTATCTTCAAGTTTGCTGCTGTACAGAGCATTTGTATTTTCTCTTTGCTTTCGCAAACCGTATCTAGAATAAGTCATATACTTGCCTTTCCTTTAAATACTTTATCTATTAGTCCTTTCGCAACGGAACCGCCGGTCCTTGTTGTCGCCGTAGCATCTTTACTCAGTGCATGTTGTCCGCCGGATAGTGTTTCAGTACCATATGGGAAAGAATCTGTTTTATTTGCCAACCAACTTTGGTTTTCCCACCCTAATTTGTGTTCGTGGACAACAGAGAGATTAAAACTAATATCTAATACTTTTGGAAGAAAGGTGTGACTTGAGTTAAATCCATCTTTGGGTCCCTCGAAAACACCGTTATAATCCGACTGGTCTGCTTTAGACATATTTGGACTCATATGATGAAATCCTGCTTCCAAGTCTGGTGAGAAACTTACATTATCAATCCAACCAGAAAGTCCGCCTTTTGCTGCATTTACAGCATTCATTCTTTCGTTCGCATTCTTAATAAGATTGGCAAACTTAACCTTAACCATCGGAGAACCAGACATGGTATATACACCTGCATCTTTCTTATAAGAAGGATAAAGGTTTGCAATCAAGTGTTCTAATTGGTGCATGTTCTCTCTTGCCTCTACGACACTGTAGGAAGGTATCTTTAGAGAAACAGATATGCTCCTTGTTGTGCCTTGAAAGTTTCCTATCTTATCGTTTCGACCAAATACCGTTTCTGCATTCCAATCGCTTGTGTAACTGTCAGTAAAGTCTGTAATCCAAGCAGGAAACACCGCTGCCTTGCCAGAAGCAATGTGCAGAATCTCTATTAGATACCCTGCTTCTTCAAATGCCGCCAAAACAGGGTCTATGTTAGGTTTACCATCGCCGCCGGTGGCACTTTTACCAAAATTCTTATAAAATCCCATTTATACGGTCCTCCTCTGGATTGTTGAGAAAGCATTATCAACTGCTTGAGCAAGTCTCCTCTCATTAATATCTAGGTTTACATCTCGTTTTTCTTCTATCAGTTTATCTACAGCATCAAGCACTTCGTCTAGTGCATTCGCTATTGCTCCACCATCTTTTGCTGCATAGAACTTGTCTTTTTTGTTGAAAACGGGTTGGACATAATTGCTACTTAAAGACATTGGGGTTGCCATTGCATCGTTTTGCGGTGCAAGTGAGTCTGGTACGAATGAAGCATATGTTATGAGTTTATCTGACTCCACTTCTTGTGCTGGTCCTACAAAACTCAAATCTGTTTTTTGTGCAGCATCGAATCCAGGCGACCTTCCCTGCATAAACTCCACTATGGAGCGACGATTCAGTCCAGTTTGCTTTACCAAGTCATCTACTGCCTCCTTACCCATCTTGCCTTTCAACTGGAATGTCCCTTCGATTGAATTACGAGTAATTTCCCCTTCTTGATACATCCTTGCCAACTTATCATATCCTGAATTTATTGCTTGCTGTCTCTCCGCCTCTTGTGCCGACATAATCTCAGAAACAACCTGTCCAGTATTGGTGACTCTCGTCCCATAAACGGCACCACCCTGTTTCTCAAGTTTCTTTCTGAGTTCTAGATTCTTCTTATATTCCTTGTCCTTGTCGGATAAGAAAAATTGTGATATCTTTGTGAATAAATCTGCTGCTTTGCCAAGACCCTTATCCAAGTCTGTTATTTCAATAAATCCATCGATGATTTCTTGCATTTTTGCAGTAATTCTATCCATTGCGGTTTGGTTCTCTTGTGCTTTCTGGATATTTTCTGCCATTGTTGCTTGTGCTGTGTCCATTGCAGTTCTCTTGGACTCTAATCCAGAAGTGCTAACCTTCAAAATTCTTTGCAATTCTGCTGGATTTACACCCAAATCAGAAGCAAGTGCTCTCATCATCCTTGGTGCCAGTGGAGTGCGACCCGCTCTGTCATAAGCATCTGCAATCAACTGTAATTTTTGAGCAGGGTCTGCCGCAAGCAGTGCTTGAGCACTCAAAAATGGTTGCCCAACCGCAACATTGAATGCTTGTGCTGCTTTTGCTGCACCCTCAAAGGTATCCATACCTTCGGACAGTCCAACAAGTTGAGCAACATCCATTTCAAGCAAGGTTGCTTGATATGTTATATCTTTAAAAACTTTTTCACTTTCATTTCCGAATCTCGCCAATATTGGTGCCGCTTTTACAAAGTCAGATAGCAATTCGCTTGGAGGTCTAGAAATCTCCCCTGCAATTGCTGTTACATTATTCAAGAACATATTTGCTTGTTCTGGGGTTTGTCCCAAAGTCTTTGTTAAAATACCGAATGTCTCCACTGTGTTGGCACTATTAGCACCAAATGCCTCAAGAACAGTAATTGTTTGTGCTGTTGTTTTCAACTGGTCTGTGCCAAGTTCTCCAATTGACCTAAATCCTTCTTGCAAATCTCCAACAGACTTTGCAACCTTCTGTTCAAGGTCAACACTCATTCCCTTGAGTCCCGTTGCCATCTCTTTGAGATTTATTTGTGATTTATCAATGCCAGTTCTCTTGAACAAGTCAGCAGATGCTTTATCATATGCTACTGCTCGCTCAAATATCTTTTGGGCAATAGACATCAAGATATTCATCGGGTGAAGCATATTCTTTAGTCCACCTGCAAAACCTTTTGTCAGTCCCTTCATACCCTGTTTCGATGCGAGACCTTCCCATTCTCTGCTGAGTCCAAAAGTTGCCTGCATCAACTGTTCTGCTGCTGCATCGCCTTTTTCCATTCCTCTAAGGAACTTCTCTTTTTGTTTCTTTATTTCAAGTAACTCTTTATACCTTCTCTGTGCTGCGGTGAGTCTGTCTTGGTTTTGTTCTTCTGCCTTTAGTTCATTATCGATGATTAATCTAAGAACTTCCATCTCATCTTCGACTGTAGCGAGAGATTCTTCCTCGACATTTACAACATCTTCAAGTTGGTCCTTGTGTTTTTCTAATGCCTCACTTATTTTGTTGTAATATGCCTTTACTATCGCCGGGTCAGAAGTGCCGTCAAAACTGCCAGCAGTCTCCGATACTGCCATTTGTGATAGTTGCTGTATCACATCATCAGTAACACCCCTCTGTTTCAGTTTATCTATAATTTGTTGCATACTCATCGCCATATCAGACTGTTGCCTCCGCTATGTTGTTGAGACCAACATTAAGATTAATCTTTGTTGATTTCTGTCTATATTCGTGTATCTTATCTCTAAGTTTTCCAAGTCTAGAGAGAAGTACATCATCTTGATTAGAAGTTTCATACTTTGCATCCACAGTTGGGACTTGCATTGTCGGACTAGGTGTTCCAACAGACATTGCGACTGGAGAATCCATCATCGTCATCGCTGCGGACATTGGAGCGGCAAGTTTTGATGCTCTTTCACCTTCTCTCCTTTTCTCTGCTTTTCGGAATCCTGCTGACTCAAACTCTCGTGCACTAAACGAGTCAAAGACAGAGCGAATATCTGTTCCTTCCAACTCCCTAAGAGGTCCCTGTCTCTGACTTTCCAAGTACATGTCTACCTGTTCTTGGGTATCAAACAGTCCGGCACTTTTTATTGTGTCTACATATTCTTGTTCGACTCTTTTTCTTTCTTCGTTTGCATTCTTTTGTTGCACAGGTTTTGTAACGAGTTCCTCAAACAACATCATTGCAAGATTGACTGGATGATACTTAAGTATTGCTCTGGCGATACTGGTGACATCTTTAACCAATTTTACGACCATTGGAACTAAATCACTAAAAACTGTTTTAAACATTGCCGCTAGAGCATTTTCAACTTTTTCCCCTGCTGACTTTGATTGTTCTATGTCTTTTTCGACAGACTGCATCAATGTTGGGGTGCCTGCCATTGCTTTATCGAGTTCTGCATCGAAAGACTCGAACCCTGCATTAACAATGTTCTTAAATCTTTGTGCATCAATGCCAAAATTCTGATACAACGACCTAACGACCCTTGGGTGGATTTGTCCCAATTTCTCTTGTGCCTTCCTGTATGCTTCTGCTATTAATTTAACCTTTTCTCCGGGGTCTGCTGCGAGCAAAGCAACTGGATTTAGGAAATTACCGCCCAAGAGAGCATTAAATTTCTGTGCCTGCTTTAGTGCCTGGTCTGTCGTATCCAGAGACTCGGTTAGGGTCATCAAATCCGTTATTGATACATTTGTTTTCCTTGCAGCAAGATGGATTCCAGCAAATACTCTAGGAAAATCTTCCAAATATCTAGAATAAGTCGGCAACGAATTTGCAACTTCTCTGAACATCTCTTCTGGTGATGTTTTTGTATCTTTTGCCAATCTGTAAAATACACCCAAAGTCTGTTCTTGCTCTTTTATGCTCTCATCAAGATTCAGAGACAGATACTTGCCAATATCAACATATGCACCAACTGAAACTCCCAACTTTGAGAGTTTGCCCGCTGTGACAACTGCCCTGTCAACCTCATCGGATGCCATTGCACCAAACGACCGTCTAGATGTCATGACCTCTGCAAATAGTTCTGCGGATACCGTTTCTGACTGGACACCGAAGGCGAGAGCAAGTTCCTTACCAGTACCGACAATCCTGTCAGTGTACCCTGTCATACCAGTTTTCTTAAAAAGACCCGATGTTGCTCCATCAACAGCAACAAACATTTCGAATACCTTTATAACGGTTGATGCCAATATGCTAGATGCTGTTACTGACTTTTTGAGACCTTTTCCGAACCCTTTGACGAACCCCATGATATCGGTCGAAGACTTGCTGATGCCCAAAGTTGCTTGCAACATACTTTCTGCCATTGCAGCACCTTTTGCACTATACTTAAAATAATTGTCCTGTTCCTTGTTTGTCTTGTGAAGTACTTTTAGTTCTTGTTGAAGTGCTTGAATCTCTGCATCAGTTGATTCTTCTGATACCATTAGAAGTGCTATCTTTTCTTTTATTAAGTTCTCTGCTCTACGACCCGCTATTAGTATCTGCTTTCTTGCTTCATCTTCTTCAAGATAAACTTCTTTTCTTTTTTGTATTAACTTCTTTCTATTTTCAAGATTATCGAGTATATCTTGCAAATTCAACTGCCTTGAAGCAGTCCTCTCCGCTGAACGAAACAGTTTTTTAATTAGTTTTTCTGCTTCCTTGAATTCAGTGCTATCTGGGTCAACTTGACCCGCTTGCTGAAGGGTTAGTAGAAGTTCTAGTAGTGCTCTGGAGTCTTCGCTATTGAACATTCACGAACCTCCCTACTTAAATGGCCAAACCAACCCAGTGTCCCTTTCAAATGATTTAACAGATTTGTTTAATTTGTATTTGTCTCTTAGAGTCTTCGGATTGTCTAGTCCATACTGAGATAGAGAGGAGAGATACCTCTTTTCACCTGCAAGGGTTCGAACAAAGGAGTCAACTTGTGCTTGTGAACCACGGACTTTAACTGGGAAGAACTCACCTGTAAAAAGTGCATTCAAAATAAGACGAAGACGAGCACCCATTGCTATAAGGAAACTCTCGTCTACTCTTGTAAAGTCAATTATAATTGGTTCTTGGTCTTTCACTTGGTGTACTCCAGTAATAAGTAGTTATCTTTTCTTGTTCTTGGCATTCATCTTTTTCATTTCTTCGTTTTTATCTTCGAAGTGTTTGCTTAACCTTTGAACAAACCATCCTCTTATTCTGATTGGAAGGTCGTAAACATCATAGTAGTTCCAGTTGCCGTGATGAATTAAATAAAACATCTGCTCGTGGACATACATCATGTGGTCATTACCCAGGCCAAAAAAACCCGGCACCCAGAGGGACCTCCATTTCGGATTCTGTCCCGCAATACATACACTGATAATGCTCGTTCATCTCCACCTTTGGAACAAGTTTGGAGTAATTCTTTCTAATAAACAAAGAGTCTCTCGCTGGTAAATCTAATATCATTTCACCAACTTCATCTGGTTGTGTTACACCATCTATAGACACAATAATCGACTTTAGTAAGTCCGTTGTTGCAGAATCTGCTAATTTATTCTTTACTCTCATTTCTGCCATCTTTTGTACTCGCTTTTCATCACGAGATGTAAGAAGTCTAACAACAACTTCTCGTTTCGAAGCAGGAAGGGTAGCAGAAAAGTGACCCATATCATTTAATTTAAAGGGTGTCTCTTCAGATTGGTCCTTAATGAAATACTTGCTGTAGTCAGACAAATCAAACTCATGGTCGACCTCTGATTCACACTCTTTACAGGTTACCTTTACTTCATATTCTGGACCATATCCCGTAATTCTTGCTGCAATCATAATAGCGGACTTGTCTCCTACAAGCAAGTCCTCTACATTAATGGATTGGTCAACCAAGATACCTTGAATGAACTTATCAAGTGCCATACCCTTTTTTAGAAGGGTCGGAGATGTAAGTATATCCTCGTCTCTCGCTGTCATAAAGCGAATCTCTATGACTTCTTGGTTGTGTAATGGGTGTCCCTGTGGATAAAACCGTCCGCCTGACGGTAGTTCAACAAACTCTGTATTTGCTGTGCGGCGGACTGTTGGTTGTGGTTGTGCCGATTGTGGCATTGAGGATTCATCTACCGACTGAACCCTTGAAGAATTTCTGCTCATATAACCTCTCTTTAACTAAATTATAAACTAAAATAAATGTTTTTTTTATTAAACACCAGGTGCTCTGTTGCCTCGGTTAGTAACCTGAGTATTGGCAAATCCAGATGCTCTCTGTAGGTCTCTACTAGGAGTGTTCTTGGTCTCAAGGTCCGCCCAGTCATATCTAATAGAAAGTTCGACATTTACCAACTCGTCTGACTCATAGTCCAAGTCACCGAAGTTAACAGACTTAATCCAAGGATTGTAGAGAGACCAAGTTTCAATTGGTGCACCGTTTTCGTCAATCATATGGATGAACATACGACCACCTACTGCATCTACTGCTCTCTTCTTGGAGAAAGTTACTACATTGCTCGCAACTCCACGACCCTGTGGGTCATTCAAGAAGTTGTGTGGAGCAACATAACCAGAGTTCTCAATCAACTGAAGCATGGTGTGTGAAGCATCAGGGTCCACTGGGTCAACCAATGTAATACTGACCTCTTCCCACTCCAATCTTCCTGGATAGTAGAACTTATAGTTAATAAAACTGTGTTCTGACTCTGATACCGAAAAGTTTGGTTTCCCAGTTGTTTTTACAATCCACTGTGGGATACCGTTGAACGATAACAAAAATCTATATTTTCTTTTTGGTTCGATTGCTGCATCTGACCAAAACTTTTGAGTTGTCATATAAAAAATCCTCCTAACACTATTAAGTAGTGTCTAACTTGTTTTAATCTTCGAATGATGCCCCAGTGTTTGTAATAACGAAATCAATTGCGATGAATTCGATTGCTCTTGCTGGTTTCAAGAAGATTTTAGCATACATAATGTTTCTGTCAATCAAATCTGGTGTAGTCGTAGTCTCATCAAGGATGACCTTGAAGTCTGACAAACCGAATCGAGACTTAACAGAGTCAAGGAACGGTTCAACCTGACCACGGAATCTATCCCAAGTAGATTGTACATTTTGGTCAAAAAGAAGTCTAGCAGCAATTCTAGAAATCTCTTTCTTAACATAAATCATCAAACGACGAACATTGATTCTGTCGAGTGCTGATGGTGTAACCTGAAGAGTCTTCTGACCGAACACTACAATACCCTCTGCTGGGAACTGTGCGATTGGGTTGATGTTCGCCTCATAGAGCGAATCCCTTTCCTTCGAAGAAACTCTCTGTGAAACTGCAACTACCGGAAGACCAGCAGCACCATCAGACAATCCACCTCTGGTGAATCCAGCGGGAGCGAACCACAATTCTGACTCTCTCTCAGTGCTGCCGAAAGTACCGAGTGCTGCAACTGAAGGTGGTACCCAAACCTGCGAATCACTGATTTGGTCTACAATCTTAACCCAAGGATAGAAACAACAAGCATAACTTGAATCAAGACCTCTGTTCTCCAAGTTGGTAACAGCAGTTGTTACCTTTGAGTTCTGGATGTTTGTCTTGAAGTCATCTTTATTTTCTGTACTTGGAATATATCCACCATTCTCAATATCGATGATTGCAAGAGCATCCGCTCTTTCTTCGCAAACTCTAATTGCTTGGTTCGTAACTCTTGAGTTTGTAACACCAGGAATTACAAGTGCATTCATCTCAATCTCTTCTGGGTCTGAAACTGAATCAATTGCTCTCTTAAGAGATGCAATCTCATAACTGGTGGTCTCGTCTCCGCCCGACATCTTCGAGTTTCTGAACGGTTCCTTCTCTGTGACATCGAGACCGTCAAACCCGCCAAATACCGGCATAGTGAACTTAGCAAAACCTGACTTAACAAGTTCAGTATAACCACTTTGACCAGCAGTGTGAGAAACACCTGCTCTACGAGCACCGTCCGCATATACCGCTGTTCCAATGTCGGTAGCAGACAAGTCACCCTGTGCAGTACCAAGTTTAATCTTTACAGAACCTGTCTTGTGAACTGCAATCAAGTCGTCAAGAGTAAACCTAAAAGAAACCTCTGACAAGTTTGCTACTGCATTTGCATCTTCATCTGCAACATAAGTGTTGCCAAGACGACGAACAACATCAATATATGATGGGTCGAATCTAGTGTCTGTTGGTGTTCTGTAGGTAGAAACACCAAAGAAAGAATCTTTTGCATTTGAAAGACCTTCTGCTGATGCTGTCAAACGAAGTGGAAGTGTTGGGTACAACAAGGACGATGTCATGTTGATTGGAAGTCCAAAAATACCATGTGAGGCGATAGAATTAGTTGTACCAAGAGGTCTGTATGTCTTTCCTGAACCGGTGATGTCCACCAACACATCTGATGTCTCGCTGTTAATCACATTTGCTGACTGGTACCCATTGGTACTGACACTAGCACCTGTAGTGATTGTACCTGTCTTATATCTGATTGGACCTT
>Ga0099846_1001310_pt1 | contig 10310 bp, 25 predicted proteins | sample CB_VirMetaG_FD_78180 | JGI IMG/M metagenome (GOLD analysis project Ga0099846, IMG submission 78180) | Freshwater to marine saline gradient viral communities from Chesapeake Bay - CB_1504_1 Viral MetaG | ecosystem: Environmental > Aquatic > Marine > Coastal | place: USA: Chesapeake Bay... | reverse complement strand
TGTGGTGGCGGTGGTGGTGGTGCTGGGGCTGTCGGCAGCAATGGCGTAAACAACAGCAACGGCGGCAGCGGTGGTGCTGGTCTCCAATGGCTAAATGGAACCTATTACGCTGGTGGTGGTGGTGGCTTTATTTCCAATTCATTCTTCCGAAGCCCTGGCAGCGGCGGCATTGGTGGTGGTGGCAGAGGCGGATTGGCTGGCACATCCTCATCTGACATTTTGCCTACGGCTGGCACAGCCAACACTGGCGGCGGTGGCGGCGGCGGCGGATTCAATACTGAGCCCTATCAAGGTAAGCCTGGCGGATCTGGAATTGTAATTGTGAGGTATTTAGCAGCATGAGTCACTTTGCAGAAATAGATGAAAACAACATTGTTCTTAGGGTTCTAGTTGGAGACAACAACGCACCGAATGAAGGCTTGGATTGGTTCCTTGCCAACTTAGGTGGGCGCTGGATTCAAACCAGCTACAACGGCAACTTCAGGAAGCGCTTTGCTGGTGCAGGTATGACCTATGATGAGCAGCTTGATGCTTTCATTACGCCTAAACCACATTCATCATGGGTGCTAAACCCTGAAACCGCAGATTGGGAAGCCCCAACCCCAATGCCAACTGAAGGATCATGGCGCTGGGATGAGAGTTCACTTTCATGGGTAGAGGTTCCATCTGATGACTGACCAGCCTGTAACCCAGAAATCAACTCAGTCCCAGTTGCTCTGGGCCCTGGTGCAAGACATGGCTGAAATCAAGGCAACCATCAAGATGGTGCAAGACCATGAGGACAGAATCAGAGAGCTGGAAAAAGCCCGCTGGCAGACTGCTTGGGTTACGGCCCTAGCAAGTGCAACGGCAACCGCCCTGGTTGTGGGACTTATCACCAGGCTGGTCTGATGCCGTATTACATAAGCAATGACACAGAGCTAACAGGATGCCCCCTGTGGGCTGTCTTGAAAGATGATGGCGAAACCCTGGCATGTCACCGCACTAAGCGTGAGGCTATAGATCAGATGGTTGCCGTGAGCCGTGCTGAGCGCATTGCGCCAGGTGGAGATTGGGAGAATAGAAATGGCTAAGAGAAAGACATACACACCAAAGGTTGAGGGCTATGTGCCCCAGGCTATTGATGGTGATAATGATGGCCTAGTCCAAGATGGCACTGAGTTTGAGCGCCCTGTAGGCACTGAAATTGATGAGCTGGTTGAGGTCACAGAGGAAACCATCATTGTGGCTAAGCCTGGCACCTACCTGGTTCAGAGCGGTGAGAACATTCAGACTGTTGCAGCCAGGTTTCTGCCAGAGGGTATGACCCGCAACGAATACGCCAAAAAGCTTTACCAGCTCAACGGCAACATTAGTTCAGGCCAGGTGGTCAACCTTGGCTAAATGGCGCAAACCATTCCCAGACAGCACCATCACAGGCCACTTTGGCAAAGTTCGCACATTCAGGGGAGCACCAACTAACCCCCACCGTGGGACTGACTGGGCCCCTGGTGCCAACAAAGTTATCCCTAACATCACCGCTGGTGAGATTGCTCTAATTAAGTGGAGCAACATAATGGGCTGGGGTGTCATTATCAAGACTGATGAGAAAGACACTGACGGCAAACCATGGTTTGTTGGCTATCACCACTTGCACTGTGCTGATCATGGCATCAACTGTAAGGGCCCAAAAGTGCATGGCGCACACTCACCTTTCTACAGCTCAAAGGTTGGTGACCGCAAAGAGATTGGGGAACCCGTTGGGCGAATTGGAAACAGCGGCACAGCTAGTTCTGGCCCTCATGGTCATTTCACTTTGGCTAAGACAGTAACGGGTGCCTGGAACGGCAAAGTTTATGACCTGTTTGCCAAGATTGAGGCAGAGATCAAGGCTGCTAAAAAGACCAAGACCGCAACAGCCCCAAAGGCTGAACCTGTCCAAAAATCTGTAAAGGTGTCCACAAAAGTGGAGACTGTTTACGCCTGTCCACATTGCAAAAAGGAACTCAAGTGAACAAATACTTAGCTAAAGTCTGGCTCATCCTCAGGCACAGCATTGGTCTATTCCTAGCCACATTCTTTGCTGGCACTGGTGTGGGTGCCATAGTAACTGATGGTGATTGGATGATGGGATCACTGATAGGTGTAGGAACCGCCTTTGCGGGTGTCCTCACTTACATTGGTGTAAGCCTGGCATGGACTGGAGAGCTGGCTGATGGTGCCGTGGTCAACGCTTTCCGTGCCGCAGTAGCAAAGAACGATAATGAAACTGTCCAGGATGCTCTCCAGGTAGAGCGTGACGGTGATTTTGACTTTGATGATGCAGAGCGCTACCTAGATGAGGACCCAGACATCACTGAGGATAAAATCTAGGCCCCTCCCCCCTAATAAAAAACGCCCCCTGGCTAAATGCTGGGGGGCTGTTTTTTTATGCCTGTTTTGGGCGGCCTCTGCCACGGTTAGAGGCTTTAAGTTTGTTTCTATCCTGTGTGCTTAGGCCACCCCAGATGCCGTGCTGTTCATTATTGATGATGGCGTATTCTAGGCACTGAGTTTTGACTGGGCACATTTTACAGAAAGCCTTTGCCTGGCGAATAGTAGAGGCTGAGCTGTGGACATCCATACTGTCTCTGTCACTAAACCAAACATCTGGATCTGTGTTTTGGCATGGAACTACTACGGGGGCGGCATCAATGGCATCATTCAGTTCATCCCATTTTTCCTTAGCTAACCTAGTTTGGAACATCTGAGCACCCATAGCAGACATTCTTGGTGGCTGTAATTTCCCAGCCCATTTTCCAGGCGCTAACTATGGCCCTGGATCCACTAAGGGGCATGTCACCCTCAATTACCTCTGTAAGCCTGGCGTTGCATTTGTCACATTCCATTTCCCAGATGTCATCTGTTCTTTTGTATAGCAAAATGTCCTCCCGTATGTGTAGGGTGAGAGTATGACACAGAATGAAGCACTAGCACAAATTGACAGCGCAACTCACCTAGGCACCTTTGACAGTGGCTCACCAGAATGGCACCAGCTACGCTCAAAAGGTATAGGTGGTTCCCAAGTTGGGACCATAGCGGGCCTCAACAAATGGGAGAGTTGTTACACCGCCTGGGCCAAGTTCACAGGCAAAATTGACAGCGAGATACCAGACTCACCAGCCATGGAATGGGGCCGCCGCCTTGAGTCCGTGGTCCTAGAGAAGTTTAAGGATGAGCACCCTGAACTGGATGTTATTGATGAGGTGGGCACATGGCAAAATCAAGAGCGCCCCTACCAGATTGCTAACCCAGATGGCATTGCGATGGATGAGTTTGGCAACCTATCGGTTATTGAGATCAAAACAGCCAGGTTCCCTGATGACTGGGATAACGGTGTGCCGCTCTATTACCTCACACAGGTGCAGTGGTATCTATCCTGTCTAGACATTCAGAGAGCTTATGTGGCCGTGTTGATTGGCGGCTCTGACTATCGTGAGTTTGAGATTGAGGCAGACTATTTCCAGCAACGGGCAGACATAGCCCTAGTTGAGCAGTTCCTGGCCGCCGTAGAAAATGACAAAGCGCCAGATTGGGATGGCTCACAGAGCACCTATGAAACAGTGAGGCGCATACACCCAGACATTCAAGATGATGAGGTTGAGCTAGGTGAGCTAGGCTCTAAAGCACTTGAGGCTTTGGAAAAAGAAAACGCCGCAAAGTCTGAGGCACTTGCACTAAAGTCACAGGTGCTAGATAAGATGGGATTTGCTAAGCGTGGGTTGGTCAACGGTCAACACGTGTTTAGTAGGCAATCCAGAGGGACTGGAGTGCCATTTTTAGTAACAAAGAAAGGGCAATGATGAAACACACAGAGATCCGTATTGGAGATGTGTTGGACCTGAAAATTCAACAGCTACCTAATCCAACCTACATAGTTGGTGAGGTCCAAGGTATTCGCTCAGACTGGGGCGGGCCAGATTCAATGGCTATCAAGATTGCAGGGATTGACTGGTGGATTTCCCTGGATGACAAAATTGAGGTGAGCCCAATTGGCTGATTACAAGGGCCCCCTGAACTACATTGATGTAGCCTCACGCATTGTTGAATTTAGAGCCAAGTATCCTGAGGGCTCTCTCCAGCAAGTCACCATGGAATTTCTCTCAGACTTTGGGGGAAAGGATTGGGTGGTTTACACAGCCGCCGCATACCGCACACCAGATGATGAGCGCCCTGGCATTGGAACTGCCTGGGAGCCTGTCCCTGGTCCAACACGGTTCACTAAAGATAGTGAGGTGCAAAACGCAGAAACCGCAGCCTGGGGTAGAGCCATGGTTGCAGTTCTAGCTGTGGATACCAAAAAGGGCATAGCAAGCCATGAGGAAGTGAGAAACCGCCAGGTTGAGGTCCGTGACTTTCTAAAGGAAGCCGCCGCCTCACAGAGCGTTTCAGACCTTAGGCAGATTTACAATGATGCCCGCCAAGCCAACGCCTCTAAGGATGTTTTGGCTCAAATAACCGCTTTGGCTGATGGACTATCAGAGCACTAGGATCCTCACCGCCGCAATAGTGGAAAAGAGAGAGCTGGTCCAAATGCTTTATGAGGGTGGCCGCCCTGATGAGGGGTTGGCAGAATACACAGAACTAAAGCGTTTGGGCGGCTTACTCAGAAAGGCAATCAATGGAGACACCAGGCCAGATAATCAAGGAACTGGAGAGAATCCGCCAACAGAGTGAAAAGGGCATTGAGCTACTTGCACAGGCGGAGCGCAAATACCTAGAGCTATCATCAGAGGCTGAAAAGGTAGAGGCAACAGAACTGCTAAAGGCCCAGGGCACCGTAGTGGACCGCCAAGCCGTGGCAAAACTAAAGAGCTCAGATGCCCGATTTGAGGCAGACCTGGCAAAGGTTGAACTCAACAGGATCAAGAGCAAAATCAAGCACCTCAGTGAGTCAATGATGGCTGTGATGGCAGCGGGCAAACTGGTTGAGATGGAATGGAGAGTGACCAGATGATTCAATGGTTTAGAAACTGGAAACAGGCCCGCCGTGAACAGAAAATCTTTGAGGCACTGTTCTTGCTGGCAATGATGGACTCAGAGGAACAGCCTTGTGCTATTTGTAATGACATTTGTAAAGAGTGCATCTGTGAAGATGGCCCCGATTGTGACTAAGAAAGAGTTTGCCAAATTTTTAGCCCGTGATGGTCACTGCTACCACTGTGGTATCGCTGATGACACCCTAGTTCCCCAGCACAGGCGTAATAGGGGCATGGGAGGCTCTCAGAGCCGTTCTAACGCCAGTAACGTGGTTGTTGTGTGTAGTCACTCCAACGGGCTATTTGAAGCCTCTGAGGTGGCATCTAGGGCCGCTCAGAAATATGGGTGGAAATTGAGGGCTGGACAGGATCCACTGACCACACCTGTGTTTGATGCCTTTGAGGGTGTCTGGTATCTGCTAGATGACAAATTTGGGAAAAGGGAAACCCCCCCACCTGGGGGGCAGATGAGGGGGTTATGAACCGAAAGGACAAAGAACGATTCACGGAGCAAAGCTCTGGCATTAGAATAACCGCCGCAATGAAAAGAAAAGGACACGACACGCATGAGTGCAGAGGCAACAACAGCCGTTTTACATCACAGTAAATCTGAGGGTTCAGCCAAACTGGTGATGTGGGGGATAGCAAACCACCATTCAGACTCAGGGGCATGGCCCTCAATCGCTACCCTGGCTAAATACGCCAGAGTGTCTGAGCGTAGGGTTCAGCAAGTGATCCGTGACCTTGAGTCAATGGGGGAGATCCGCATTGAGGAACAGGGCGGGTTTGGGACTCAATACAAGACCAACAGATTCTGGATTTTGGTGCAATGCCCAAAGGATTGTGATGGCAGTTTGCAACACCGCACAGGGGTGAAATCTGGTGCACCAGGGGTGAAATCTGGAGACATCAGGGGTGAAATCCAGAGTCAATCAGGGGTGAAGCCCATTTCACCAGAACCTAATAAGAACCTAATAGAACCTATTATGAGCACCAAAGGCGCTCAAAGACTCCCAAAGAATTGGAAACCAACACCAGAATCTATAGCTGTGATGGTGGAGCACTTTCCCTGGGTTGATGTAAAGTTGGAAACACACAAGTTCACGGACTACTGGAGCGCAGCTACCAAGAACGCCATGAAAAAGGATTGGGATGCCGCATACCGTAACTGGATAAGAAAAGCGGCAGAATACACAAAGCCTGAGCAGACAAAAGCCAGGCGGGTAATTAGGGCAGAGGACTAAAGGACATGAACCCAGAATTAGCAATCCTAGGGAGCATTTTGCTCTCAGAGGGCCAGGCACTAGATGAGCTCACTATTGAGCCAGATGATTTCAATGACCTCAAACTAGCCAGAGCCTTTGAGACTCTCAGGCAGATGAGAGCAAAACATGAACCCATTGATCCCATAACCGTTGCAGCCAAGATGCCTGAACACGCTATGAGTGTTTGGGATTGGCAGAGCGAAACCCCAACAGCTGAAAATGTTGCCTATTACGCAACACTGGTGAGAGACAGCGCCATTAGGCGTGGCATAAAAGTTACGGCTCAGAGGATGTTGCAGGATGCAGACTCAAACCTGGATACCCTCATTGACAGTTCACGGCGTGAGCTAGGGAAGTTGGCAGAGCGCCGCACTGATGGAGCTATTGAATACATTTCGCACATAGCCCTGGGGCATTTGGACACTCTAGGCAAACCAAGGCACTACATGAGTAGCCCCTGGAAAGATCTCAATGCCGCAATTCAGGGATTCCGCCCTGGCGGGCTTTACATTATTGGTGCCCGCCCTGGTGTTGGTAAAACCGTAGTGGGGTTGCAGGTTGCTTACCACTTGAGCAAACAGGGCCCCGTGTCATTCCACAGCCTGGAAATGAGCAAGGCAGAGCTGCTAAACCGCCTGTATTCCATGACCTCAAGCGTTTACCTGGGCAATCTGGAAAAGGGCAAACTGTCTGATTATGACTGGAAAGCCTTGGCAGAGGCTAAGGATGAATTAGCTCAGTCCAACCTAGTTGTGATTGACAAAGGCGGCCAGAGCATTACAGACATCAGGGCTCACGCTAGGACATTGCAACAGAACGGCGGGCTCAAGGCCATAGTTGTGGACTACCTAGGCTTGATCCGTGACACCATCCCAGGCCGCAAACGCTATGAGGCCATAAGTGAGTTCTCAGTTGCGCTCAAGACCATGGCCAGAGATTTTGAGGTCCCAGTTATCGCCCTGGCGCAGCTTAACCGAAACAGTGAGAGCCGCCTAGACAAAATGCCACAGCTATCAGACCTCAGGGACTCAGGTGCCATTGAGCAGGATGCTGATGTGGTTATGTTGCTCTCAAGGTTCCAGCGCCAGACAGATAGAGATTTTGAGATGACTGGATTTATCATTGACGTAGCAAAGAACCGCCACGGGATCACTGGGGAAATAAACCTTGTGTTCAACGGAGGGTGTGCTAGAGTCCAAGAGCCAGCTGAAAAAGCTGGAAAGTAAGAAAAAGAAAGAGGCCGCAATGGCAAAGATACAGATTCAGGGAGCGACAGTGAACCGCCTAATCTCCGATAAGGGTTTGGCAGTTTCCACCTCATTCACCCGTAGAGATGGGGAGCCTGGCACAGAGAAGTTCACTGTGTGGACTGATCCAACTGGTTACACCGTGGGTGATGTTATCAATGTAGTTGGCAACCTATCAGTGAGGGTTGATGAGTTTGAGGGTGATAACGGAATTATTCATTATGCCCAGGTGAACGTAAACAACCCAAAGGTTGAAAAGGTTGCATCAGAGGAAATGCCTTTCTAATGCAAGCCGTGATTTATGCACTGGTGTTTGGGGTTATTCTTGGTTTACTCAGCACAGATGCACAGACCCCCTGGCTCAAGGTCCTGGGATACATCCTCACAAGCTGGATGTTCTTGGCGGCGTTGATTCAGGCAGTTAGAGTCACTAGGGACAGTGACTAACAGAAACGCTGTGGAGCTCTGGGCGGTTGGTGTTGAGCCAGCCCCCCAGGGCTCTAAGCGTTATGTGGGTGGTAACCGTGCCAGCGGTGGCAGGTTCATTGAGGCCAGCAAAAAGCTGGAGCCATTTCGCCAAGCCGTAGGACAGTCTGTAATTGATTACATGGCCAAAACAGGTGACACCACACCATTCACTTTGCCCGTAGAGGTAGAGGCCACATTTATACTCCCCCGCCCCAAGACAGTCAAACGGGCCTGGCCCTCAGTAGCACCCGATTTGGACAAACTCCAGCGGGCCCTTGGAGATTCAATCTCACTAGAGAAGTATTGCGGGGGCTTTCCCCTGATCCAGGATGATGCCCTAATTGTGACCTGGCACAGTCAAAAAATCTATGGCACCCCTGATGAGGTTGGTGTTTATTTCAAGGTCCAGGAAATCCTTTTGCCCTGGCACATGTCCTAAATCCGACACGCTGAAACAAATAAATCTTGCATTACCTTGCATTGTCATGCAATAATCTTTCACAAGGTCAACGAAAGGACAAAACAAATGACCATCAAAACCCGCCGCACCCTTGGCGTAGCCCTAGCGGCCACCCTTGGGGTTGCCATTGCAATCTTTGAGCCACACCGCCACCTGTTGGCCCTAGCCATGCCCCTAATTGATTCATTTTGGTTCACCTACATAGCGTTTTAGAAAGGCAGAAAATGAAAGAGCTAAAATACCGCATTGCAGATTGGCTGTTTGAGGCAGAGCTAGATGAGGCCTTTGAGCTAGGCATCAAAGAGGGCCAGCGCCGCCAGAAAGTAAACATTTTGGGTGCCCTGGATCTCAACTCACTAGAGGTAGCAAAGACCAACCAAAAGGGTTACAACATAGCTATGGAGGTAATTGAAAATGTCATCAACTAACCAGGTGCCGCTAGACATTGCGGCAGAGCACTACGTTGACGGTTACAACCGTGGACAGCGGGCAGAGCGTGAGCGGATTCTTAGGATTATTCACGCTGAGCTGGAGACTACCCGCAACATTGCCCGTAAAGATGGCACAGAGGCCACCAGGGCACATGCCGCTGTTCAGGTAAAGCTAGGCCTGTTGTATGAGATGGTGAAGAACTGAAATGAGCCACAGCGCTAACCACACGGACACAGGCCCAACCACGGCTTTCTACCAGGGCGCAGATGCAGAGCGTGAGCGAATTCTTACACTGCTACAGGATTACCTAGAGCTAACCAGGTTGCCAGGTGATAACGGGGTGGAAGAAAACCATGAGTGGGATGCTGGATTTCAAGCGGCCATGGCGTTGATAAAAGGCAATGCAAAATGACTGACTTGGTGAACCACCCACCGCACTACACAAACCACCCCAGTGGCATTGAGGCCATCCAGGTGACCAGGCACATGAATTTCAACCTGGGCAACGCCATCAAATACATCTGGCGGGTTGGTCAAAAGGGTGACCCTATCCAGGACCTACAAAAAGCCATTTTCTACCTACAGGATGAGATTGAGAGGCTGAAATGAAATCGGTGACTGTTTACACACTCCCCTCATGCGTTCAGTGCGACAGCACAAAGCGCTACCTAGACAAAAAGGGCGTTATCTATGACACCGTAGATCTCAGCCAGAACAAAAAGGCCATGAAGCATGTGACAGAGCTGGGATACTCACAGGCCCCAGTAGTTGAAACAGACACAAAGCACTGGAGCGGGTTCAGGATGTCTGAGCTAGATAACCTGGTCAAATCAATCCACAGTGAGGGTGCAAAAGAATGAGGCCATGCTCAACAGGTTGCACAATGCAGAGTGAGCCCGTAGAGGCCAACCACGGCTATTTGTGCTCTAACTGCTACACGAACTTGAGGACAGCCCTACAGAGAGCCCCTGAGGCCCTACAGCACCTTAGAGAGGTGTATGTGCTCAGAGCGCCTCTGGACCTAGAGGGAACCAAGCCGCAGAAAAAAGAGCCCCCCGCCCCTTTCAACTTAGATGCCTGGCAGATAGCAGAGGACATGTGGCAATCACTCACGGGTGAATACATCCCAGTTAGCTGGAACCACCAAGTGCTCTACGGCCACGCCTTTGATAAGTGCCAAGAGATTCACCAGCACCTCAATGACGTGGTGAACCGTAAAGAGGTCATTTACCTCATGCCCTTGGTAAAGCACACCAGGACCGCACTGTATCGCTACCCTTTACAAGAACAGCCTAGGGCAACGCTACTGCCATGCCCTCAGTGCTCACAGAGGACCATTTACCAGCCCCCAGTTGAATTTGGTGACAGCCTAGAGGTGAGCTGCCACAACTGTAGCTTTACCATCCCGCCAGAGAAGATTGAGTTTTACGCCAACATGGCA
>Ga0099846_1001307_pt1 | contig 10317 bp, 8 predicted proteins | sample CB_VirMetaG_FD_78180 | JGI IMG/M metagenome (GOLD analysis project Ga0099846, IMG submission 78180) | Freshwater to marine saline gradient viral communities from Chesapeake Bay - CB_1504_1 Viral MetaG | ecosystem: Environmental > Aquatic > Marine > Coastal | place: USA: Chesapeake Bay | collected... | reverse complement strand
GCTGCGCGTTAAGGTTGACTACCTTGAGCGCGAGAATCAAGCGCTTAAAATGCGCCAGTAATGGACAACCGAGTAAAGAACTTACTGAAGAAACACGGACTCTCTGGCGTAAACAAGCCAAAGAAGACTCCATCACATCCAACGAAGAAAGGTATCGTTCTAGCTAAGGTTGGCGACAAGGTTCGATTGATTCGCTTTGGTGATCAGAAGATGGGTCACAACTATAGTCCCGAAGCCCGTAAGAGCTTTAAGGCTCGCCACGCTAAGAATATTGCAAAGGGTAAGTTAAGTGCTGCGTTTTGGTCTAATAAAGCCTTCTGGGGTGGCGCTGGTGCAGACAAAAAGATGCCACCTAAGTCTCAGAAGTATACACGTGGAATCTGATGGCAACAGCTAAAAAAAAGAACCCAGAGCTTTGGAAGCGGATTGTAGCTAGAGTAAAGGCTGGCAGCAAAGGCGGAAACTCAGGACAATGGAGTGCTCGCAAGGCACAGCTTGCTGTCTCTGAATACAAGAAGGCAGGCGGGGGGTACTCTGGCGCAAAGAAAGAAACGGGTCTAAGCAAGTGGACCAAACAGAACTGGCGCACAAAGAGTGGCAAGCCATCAAGCGAAACAGGTGAGCGCTACCTACCAGAAAAAGCAATCAAATCACTGAGCCCTGCAGAGTACGCAGCAACATCTCGTGCCAAGCGTGAGGGGACAGCAAAGGGCAAACAATTCGTAGCCCAACCCAAATCTATCGCCAAGAAGGTAGCCAAGTTCCGCAAGTAGGTTCATACGAAACACTTGCAAAATATGCAATAGTTATTTGCAGTAATTTTGCTTGTGTAATTAAAATTTATTTAGTATGAGCAATGACATTGAAAACGCTCTTGGAGCGATGGGATTTGAAGTAACTAGCGGAGAGGTGCCAGAGGGAACAGCATTGGACGCCCCCACATTCTCAGCGCCCGAAGGCGCAGAGGTGTTAGACTTCAGCGGTGCAATGGAGCAACCGCAGGAGCAGACACCAGAGCCAGAGCCAGAGCCAGAGGCAACGCAGGAACCAATCTCAACGCCAGAGCCAGTAGCACAACCAGAGCAGGATACTGCTCAAAGTTCTTTTAATAATGAACCTGAGCCAGAGATGTCTGAGCAAGAGTTCGAGTCTGCAATCGCAAACTACGTCAGTGAAAAGCTCGGCGTATCTATCGATAGTCTCGAGCAACTTACCCAGCTTCTTGAAGCTCAAAAAAACCCATCAATTGACGAGAGAGTCAAGGCGATTGCCGACTTCGTTGAGGAGACGGGACGTGATCCGTACGACTGGTTTCGCTACCAGTCAATCAATCCGTCCGAGATGGATGACATCAGTGCTGTGAAACTACAGTTTGCTGTTGACTATCCTAACCTCTCCAATGAAGACATCGATTTGCTGGTGAAGTCTAAGTACAAAGTTGACGAAGACTTATTCAGCGATGAAGAGATTCGGTTGTCGAAGATTCAATTGAAGATTGATGCGGATAAAGCTAAACGGGACATCGACAAGTTGCGCGAAAACTATCGTATGCCTGTGAAGCAAGAAGCCTCTCAAGAGGAAGTTCAAAGTCCCATTGACGAGAACTGGATTCGCACGATGAGCCAAGAGGTTGACTCACTTGAATCACTGAGCTTTCAGCTTGGTGATCAAGAGTTCAACTTCGGCATCAACGACCAGTACAAGTCGAGCCTAAAGGACAAGAACGCACGCCTTGACGAGTTCTTCGATCAGTATGTTGACGACAGCGGAAGCTGGAACTTCGAGCTGCTGAACTCTCACCGAGCCCTCGTGGATAACATTGACGAAATTGTCAACTCTATCTACAAACAAGGTCTCAGTGATGGCCAGCGCAAACTCGTAGAGACAGCTGCGAATGTGGACGTTTCTAGTCCACGTCCTGCTCAGTCGAAGGCTGCTGATTCCGTCGCTGCTCAGATATTCAACTATATGAACAGCAATGACGGTCTTCGTCTCAAAATCTAAAAAACGACTATACAATGTCAACTACAAACACTCCGTTGGATTTTTCTCCCAACAGTTTTCGTCGGTTAGACCCGACCAAATACACTTCGCTTGGTGACTTCATCGACGAGGTAAACAAGCCCGACAACCGTGATCTTCTTGTTAAGACCTACGGCAACCAAGGCATTACTGGCTTCCTCCAGATGGTAGGAGCTGTGAAGTCAAATGGTGTTGCTGACGAGGTTCAGTACTGGGAAGAGACTCGCTTGCATCAACTTCAGGTTGCTACCCCTGCTGCTTCTGCTGCCGCTGGTGCTACGACCTTGACGTTGAACCTTGCTTCTGCTGCTACTTCAGCTACTGGTGCTACCAAGGCTGCTGCTCAGAAGTACCTGCGTGTTAACGACGTGATTTTGGTTGGTGGTGTAGACCGCTTCATTATCACTGCTGTTTCTGCTGGCGAATACTCTCAGACTGCTACTGCTGCTGCAACTGCTGTTGCCCTGTCTTCTGCTGGTCTGTCTGCATCTGCTGCTGCAGCTTCTGCTAACTTCCCCATCGTTGGTAATATGTTTGCTCAGGGTACCGACCAGAACACTGGATACCTCGAATCAAACGTTGTTAAGCGTACGAACCCATACCAAATCCTCAAAGAGGTTTATAAGGTTACTGGTTCACAGGCTACCAACATCGGCTGGATCAACTTGGGCAACGGCGACTACCGCTGGTTCATCAAGTCTGAGAACGACACTCGTCAGCGCTTCCTCGACAAGCGTGAGATGATGATGCTCTTGGGCGAAGAAGTTTCTAACGCCGCCGGTATCTCTTCACTTGGTTCTATCGCCGGTTCAGAAGGTTACTTCTCTGCTATCCAGAACCGTGGTATCGTAGTTAACTCTGGTGCTGTAAGTACTGCTGCTATCGCTACTCTTGACGAGCTTGATGCTATCATCACTGCCCTCGACAAGCAAGGCTCTATGCCTGAGTACGCTATGTACGTTAACCGCCTCCAAGACCTCGCCTTCGACGATATGATCGCCGCTGGTACGTCTGTAGCTGCTAACCTCACCGCTGGTGTTACTACTCAGTTCGGACAGTTCGCCAACGCAGACGATATGGTGAAGCTTGGCTTCTCTTCATTTATGCGTGGCTCTTACACCTTCCACAAGCACAGCTGGAAGCTCCTCAACGATCCTACGTTGTTGGGCGCTAGCGACTTCCAAGGTGTTATGATTCCGTTGACCCGCGTTGCTGACCCACGCACTGGAGAGAAGTCTCCTGCGCTGGAGCTCAACTACAAGGCTACCAACGGTTACAGCCGCGAAATGGAGCACTGGATGACGGGTTCTATCCTTGGTGTTACCAACACCAACACGGACGCCCTGCAGTTCAACTACCGCTCGGAGTTCGCACTGGTAACTCGTGCAGCCAACCAACACATCCTTCTTAAGAAGTAAGTTGGTAATCAGTTAAAAGCTGAACACTGAGGGGGCTTCGGCCCCCTTTTTTATTGCCAAAATTTCGCATTGAAGTAACATCTAATTTTGCATAGTTATTAACTAAATTCTATTTAACTATGGCACGTCCAGCACGAGCAACCGCAGCTCCTAAAGCGGAAGGCGCAACTGAGCGCAAAGCAAAGATTTACTCTATCCCAAGCGGAGGAGGCATCATTGCAACAATCAAGTCAGAGGCTATCATCTACGATCCCGAGACAAACACTAACCGACAGATCCGATACTGCCCCAACGAAGCTTCAATCTTTGTTGACGAACAGTCATCATTTGCTGTTCGCAAGCACGTGGTGTTTGAGGGTGGCCTTCTGTATGCTCCAGTAGAGCAACCAAACCTACAGATGTTTCTCGACAACCATCCGGGCAATCGCACTAACGGAGGAGGTTTGTTTGAGGAGGTTAACACTGAATTCAAGGCGGAGGTAGATATCAATACTGAATTTATTCTCCACGATGCTGTTGGTTTAGTCCGCAACAAGTCTATTGACGAGTTGATGCCTGTGGCTATTTACTTGGGTGTGGATACCAACCAGAAGAATGCAGAGATTAAGCGTGAGTTGTTGCTTGAGGCCAAAGCTCGCCCAAAGCGTTTCATTGAGTTGTTCGACAATCCAACTGTAGCTTCACGTGCAGTAGTCAAGAAGGCTGTAGACTTCCAACTCCTGAACGCCCGAGAGGATGGTATGTACTGGTTCGACAGCAACCGACTCATCGTTGCTACGCCAGTAGGTCAGGACACTGTGAGTGTTATGACTCAGTTCTGTTTGACAGAAAAAGGTGGTACTGCTTATGAAACTTTGAAAGAAGAGTTGCACAAACTAGAATTGTAACATATATTTGCAGTCATAATAGTTGCGCCTACGTTTTCATAGGTGGATTGTTTTGATTGGTTGGAAAGAGGGCTGCAGAAATGCGGCCCTTTTCTTTTGTTGTACTTTTGTACGAACTACAGATATTAAGCTATGGCATCAGTAAACCGCGTATATTCTGCGTTAAAAGATTTGGTCAACAAAGACCAGCGCGGATTCGTTACGCCTGCTGTCTTCAATAACTTCGCTCAAGTAGCGCAGATGAACCTGTTCAACAAGATGTTCAGCGACGGCGCACTCAACAAGCGCCTACGTCAGGGGCAGATTGATGCGGGACGTGACAAGTCTCGTGTGAAGCAGACAAATGAAGACCTTTCGTATTTTTCTAAGCGTGGGACTATTAGCCTCACAACTGGTGTGGGCGACAAGCCTACCGACTTGGCTCGTGTGATTTCTATTTTCACGACCGACGCAACAGCAAAGAACCTTGAGTTAATCTACGACGAGGAGAAGCTTGAGTACATCCTGCGTTCTACGCTGAGTGCTCCATCTACCAGCTATCCGATTGCGATGGTTGGCGACGACATCTACGTATACCCAACGTCTATTGCTAGCGTGTATATGCGCTACTACAAGATTCCTCAGGGACTTGTTCCTTCTACTGGAGCGCGCACTAATTCGTCTCCTCGCTTTGGCTACACGGTGGTCGCAGGCAAGGAGGTTTACGACGCAACGAACAGCGTAGACTTCGAGCTACCAGAACACTACTTTGCTGAGCTTGTGGTGGAGACTGCTAAGCTTATCGGAGTTAACCTTCGCGACACTGATGTGTACGCCTACGCTAAACAAGAAACTCAACAGCAATAATGGCACAGGACACCGTATCGCTTGAGCAGGTCATTACGGACTTCGTCATATCGATGGAGAGTGACGACTATGCAAATACCGCATCAGACACACTCATCCGTAACCTCGCACTTCGTGGAATCCGCGAGATGGGGTTCGACATTCTTAAACGCTTAAAGGCAACAGAACTTAACATTGATCTTTCCACCAATACCGTAACGCTTCCTGCGGACTACGTTGACTTGGTGAAGATCGGAATCGTAGGATCAGATGGACTTGTATACATTTTTGGAGAGAACAAGAACAAAAACATACTACCCAACCAGCAGCCTTACCAGATTCCTGATTATCTGTTGGGGTTTGACGACTTTATTTATCGTAACTATGTGTACGCCACAACCGATGGTCGCCTTTACGGATACGGTGGTGGGCACTACAGCGGTGAGTACCGAATAAATACTGAACAAAACCGCATTGAGCTGACCACTGGTACAAGTGTCGACAAGGTTTACTTAGAGTATATTGCGGACGAAGCACGTGCTGCAAGCCCAACGATTCACGTATATGCTGAGCAAGCACTTCGCTCTTACATTTACTACCACTTGGTTGAACGCAAAAGCAATGTGCCATTAGGAGAAAAAGGTCGTGCTCGTCAGGAGTACTTTAACGAGCGCCGTCTGGCTAACTCACGCCTCAAGTCGTTCAGCAAGGACGAAGCGCTCAAGACGATTCGCAAGAATTTTATGCAAGCTCCTAAAATGTAATGCGTACTTGTACTAAGTGTCATATTGAAAAAACTCTTGAAGAGTACAGCAAGCATCCACAAGGACCGCTTGGAAAAGATACTGTTTGCAAAATTTGCAAAGCGCAATACGCTCGAGAATATAGGAAGAAGAATCCAGATAAGATTAAGTCTGACAATATTAAATTCAAGGAGAAGTATCTTAAAGAGACAAATGGTTATGCTGTTTACTATCTTCCGGAAGAGCACTATGTTGGATTTACAAACAACATACGATCTCGTATGAGCCATCACCAAAAGCGAGGAAAATGTATTAATGGATACGAAATCCTCTGCATATGCGAAAGCCCAATTGATGCTCATCTATACGAAACTATGCTTCACCAGAGGGGATACAATGGATTCCAACACACCTACCAATACTGATTTTCAGTAAGTTATGATTGATAAACTCGTACCGCGATACCTTAACAAGGACGATGATGCTCGGCTGGTCAAGAGCGTAGAGATGACGGACGCACTTAATGTGCGTCTTTCTGCTGATACGGACGGCGATGCGGGTGTTATCAAGAATGCTTTTGGTAACTCTGCTATTTCATTTGCTAGTGGAAACAACTGGCAGGGATTGCCTCACGCACTTCCAGAGGATGTAAACAAGGTAGTTGGTAGCGTTACAGACCAGAAGAATGGAATCATTATCTTCTTTGTTTGGAACGACGAGAACGAGCACAGCATCTATATGTTCTCAACCTCAAAGGGTTTTGCAGAACTTGTATACCGCGACAGTGTGTTGGGCTTTACAGCAAACGGATTCGTAAAGGCAGACGTTATCAACACGGTAACCAACGACATCCTTGTGTATTTCACTGATGGAGAAACACCGCCCAAAAAGCTCAACATTAGCCGTGCCCTCACGGGTGGCTATTCAAGCGTTATCACGAGCGGGACAGACGAGCAGAAGCTAGAGTTCCTTACGTTGGCTAAAAAGCCACCATTGGACCCCCCTACGTACGAGTTCTTTACCGACACCACGTACGACGACAACAACATCTACGAAAGCAACTTTCAGTTTTCGTATCAGTACGTATACTTTGACGGAGAGTATTCTGCCATATCAAAGTACACCGACTTAGCTGTTGCTCCAAACCAGTACCTTGACGGATTCATTGAGGATGCTCAGCGCAACGAGTACAACGCCATCCGTGTGTTTGTGGAAACCTCAACAGCTGATGTAAAGACCATCCGAGTTCTGGGTCGTCGCGGTAACGCTGGTCCGTGGTTCATCGTAGACGAAATTTCAAACCCCGCCCTGTCAAGCCCCGCTACTTTGTCAACTGAGTTCCGCAACGATGAGCTGTATCGGTTCATCTCGCAGGATGAGGCAAACAAGATTTATGATGCTGTTCCATTTACGGCTCAATCGCAGACGATTTCTGGCTCACGATTGTTTCTCGGGAACTACAGCGAAGGATACCCTAACGTAGACGTTAAGGTTAGCCTGTATCCAAACTACGATAAAGAAGCAACGGTATACGATATACCAGCTGTAGTAACCGAATCACCAAAGAACGTTCCGGGCGCCTCATCTCAAAATAGCGTAACTGGTTTCTACCTCGACCTAAACTCGATGGCAGCCGTAACGTTTACGTCAGACACTTTAGTTCACGTTGACTTGACTATGTCATTTAACGACTTAGTGTTTTATGCAGAGGGCGCATTCGTTGACTGGGTAGAACTTGACGAGGATCTTGTTCGCCATAATGCTGGTGCCCTTATTGATAACCGCATCAAGGTGCAGATGGCACCGCTATCAATTACTTATGATGCTGTTCTTCCAGCTGGATCTACTATAACTGATGTAGCCGCAGCTATTCGTGCTGCAGTGGTTGGAAACTATTCAATTACCCTTGACTCTGACACCACTGATTCAGACTATGGATGTTATCTTGACGGAACCAACACAGGAACAGCTATTGTAATTGGTAACAATGGATTTTTAGGCCTCACTATTAGGTGGGGATTTTTTCGTGGACTTGCAACATTCCCCATTGTAAATGCTGGTCTTAACGCATCAAATCAACTTCAGTTTGGCATACCGTTAGTTGCTGTTTCGGTTAGCATAAAGAGTGTTACTGGCGGAAGTGCTTTATCGCCAAACCTACAAAGGCAATATAATGTTGACACATCGGGAACAATAACGACAAATGGTCTTTCATACACTAGATACACTCGCGTTGAAACAGAAGGAGATGACGACAATAAGTTTGTAGTACCTAAAGGAAGCGGAACGTCAGCAACTGCGACTTACATTCTTGGATACAAGTTTGTAGGAAACTATCTAAACACTGATGACTTTACAAAGACATACGAGGTACCATACTCGTCAAGCTTTGCGTCTGACGACGTCGACGGCTCAAAGCAGTTTAAGTCTGGAGCAACTCACGAGTTGGGTTTTGTTTTGTTTGACGACAGGGGTCGTCCAACTGGCGTTCAGAATGGCGGAAAGGTTTACCTTGACTGGTACGGAAGCCGAAGCTATAGAGGAAAGAACTCTATCGTTATGCGCTTGGCTGGAACTGTCCCAGCTTGGGCAAAGGGTTGGGCGCCAGTATACACAAAGAAAGGTTCTGTAGAAAGCTTTGTTCAGTACAGCGTAATCGAAGCATTACCAGCTACCAACGTACAAGCAATTAATTCTCCATCAAACATTGCCAATAACGACTACATATTTGTTTCGTTTCGTTCGTTAGAGGGTAAAGATGATTCGTACAAAGAATCACAGGGTGCAAACCTTGAATACAACTTTGTTGAGGGGGATCGGCTTCGAGTTGTGTCTTACCAAAAAGAAGATGGTGAATACACGTTTGTTGTAACATCAGTAACTGGAACTATAAATGTAGGTGATGTAATTTTTCAATATACAAGCCCACTTGGAGTTTCAATCTTACAGGTCACAGGTGTAAATTTAGTAGCAGGAGCTGGAACAATAACAGCAAGATTGCTGTCTGGATCAGTTGCTCCATCAGCGTCAGGAACATTTATTAATGTAGCTACTGGTGCATCTTTTGCATACAGCGCTCGGTCTTTGACAGATCAAAAGGTATATCCTTCTAACGTAGAGTTTGAAGTTGTTGCGTATCAAGAACTCGCGGACGACCTTGACACCAACCCAGTACTTGATCGTTCAAGCGATCAGACTATCTACAACACCACTGGAAAGTTCTTGGTGCTTCGTGATAAAAAGATTGACGGGTTTAGCAAGGAAGATGTTGTGCTTGGCAGCGATTTGTGGTCAAGCAAATGTATTGTTGAAGTATATCGCAAGCGTAAGGGTCAGGACGAGGAGGTTTACTACGAGGTTGGCAAATCGTACGATGTAGTTAACGGACTTCTTACTGGTGACAGAACTGTTATCTCTCAAGTTGCTGCTCTTTGCACAAACGCAAGGCCACTTCAATTCCGCACTGACGTTCAGTTGTATGCTGGCGATGTACTGAGCGATGGAAGTGGTCGTTCGTTTGAGGTACAGAACGTGTACCCTGAGGTGAACAGCATCTACAACTACTTCGTTGACACAACGCTTTCAACTGGATTGTTTATTGCTGGTCAGACATACACATTAAACATTACCAACAGCGGCCTTGTAGCTGTTGAACTTACAGAGGGTGATACCTACTTCCGTTTGCGTCAACTTCGCTACGGAAATGATCCAGACTCTTACAACTACTTTGTTGAGTTTGTGGAGTCTGATGAAGTGAGCGACTTCTATGAGTCAAAGAACACATCTATCGGTCGTCCATTTGCTACCCTTCCAGACGCTAAGACCGTGTATCGCACAGGGTCTGTAACATACTCTGAGCCATTTATTATTGACGTTACACGTCTTGGCCTGTCTTCATTTAACCCATCACTCGCTCCGTTCTACGATCTGAACTACATCCACGGCTCGATCCGTTATATGGTCAACCGAGACGACAGCATTGTGTTCCTTCAGGACAAGAAGTGTGGCCTGTTCCCAGTGAACCGCAACCTCATTGAGTACGTAAATGGACAGCAAGGAGTAACTGTCTCAACATCTGTTGTTGGAACACCTAACTACTACGCTGGAGAGTACGGAGTTGGAAACAATCCAGAGTCTGTAGCTACAGAGGGTGGACGTATTTACTTCTCTGACATCCGCAACGGAAAGGTTATCCGAATCTCACAGGACGGCATTACATCAATCAGCGAGACGAAGATGGATGCATTCTTTAAGGATGCGTTCCGTGACATTGTGCGACTTGGAACCGTTAAGACGGTTATTGGTGGTGTTGATGATGAAGCTGGTGAGTACATCGTATCTACACCTCGCATTGACACGTCTGTTGTAACCATCACTGATGGATCCACTACGTACACCTACCAGCTTGAGGCTGCATTCAGC
>Ga0099846_1001302_pt1 | contig 10348 bp, 12 predicted proteins | sample CB_VirMetaG_FD_78180 | JGI IMG/M metagenome (GOLD analysis project Ga0099846, IMG submission 78180) | Freshwater to marine saline gradient viral communities from Chesapeake Bay - CB_1504_1 Viral MetaG | ecosystem: Environmental > Aquatic > Marine > Coastal | place: USA: Chesapeake Bay... | reverse complement strand
TTATGTTTAATCAGATATTTAATAAGTCTGGGTGCAGTATCATAGTTCCCTTGGTTCTTGGGTGCAGACACTCTTGCCATATCAGTAATGAGATGCTCTGCTTCGGGAGTTACATGAACCAATTTAACTAATTGCGTCATTGTACAATTTTTTTGAAAGTTCTCTTTCCGCTTTATTGGCGGCTTTACGTCTTAATTTTACACCATTTCGCTTTAAAAGTAAAGAGATTGTGCGATGATTTGTATCATATAGTTTTGCTAGATGAGTAGTCGACATTCCTAAGTAATAATAGTTAATTATGTTGTTAATAGCAAGATTTAGATCGGGTCTTTGAGAAAGCCGTATTGCGCTACTCATGTTTATTTTCATTTGTTTTGGTAATCCACTTTCCCAAATGTTTTCATCTGGATTTTTATTAAAATACTTCAGTTCGTTGGTTTGTTTATTAAAGAAAGCTTTTTTACCGCGCAATGTACCAGAATTTTTTCGTAAAATTTCTATATTTAATATAGTCGTATTTCTACCTTTAACAAATCCGATAGGAATGTCCATTTTGTTTCTTACCATAAGTTCTTTTCCGGTAGAAGGATCATGCACCCAAAAAGTCCCGCGTGTATTAGTACGCGAATATCCCAATTTTTTTGCTTCTTTCCACCATCTATTGCCACCAAATTTACAGATTACCCATTTATCTTCTATTAAAAACTCGGCTATATCACCAAACTTTTGAGGTGCCGGCATAGAGCGTACTCTATAGGGAACGAAAGCATTACTTTTTGCTTTATTGTATTTTAAGCAACTCTTAATTACATTTGAGCACACATCAAATCCACAGATCAATTTGCTCTTTAAAGGGTCTATGTGATCTACACCTTTAAATTGTTTATACATCGTAGTATTAAATATCAAGATATTTATCTATAAACAAAAAAAAAGACCCTTATAGGTCTTTGATCAAATTATTTCTCTCGGGCGTCACCCACATCAACTTGACCAGATTAGACATAGAAAGAGGGGTCGTTGAATACCCCTCAATTATATCATGGATCAGTCCTCAATAAACATTACATTAACCTCAGCGGTATTAATGTTATCTCCTGAGACAAAACCGACAGAGACGCACGATTGAGGCGGGATAGCGATCCTGAACGATGACAGATCGATGAATTGTGGAGCTGCGGATGTAATACTAAATGCAGCGATCGGGGTATTCAGTGTTGCATTTATTGTAGTTGTAGTGGTTGAGTATAGTGCGGCTTTTTCTTGGCTAAATGAGTTAAATGTTAGATCAATACCCAATGTGGGATTGATATATACAAACATGGTACCAGGAGCTGATGATGCAATGGTCGCCAAAGCACTGATACTTTGTATTAATAATTCTCTTGTGTTAATTTTACTATTATAAATAATGGGGTTCTTTATGGTGAGTAGGTGATAGACATTATTAATCGTATTCATTCCACCTGACCTATATCCCCTTGCCGCAACCGGATATGTAGTTGGAATAATATTACCCTCAATGGCTCCCATCATAGATCCACCCACTATCTCAACTGCACTTCCTCCAATACCGGATGTATTAGCAACTACATAGCCAACCTTTAAAGACGGATTATCTAGGTGAACAACTCTTTCGCGATTGGTATAATGGATGTGATGGAAGAATACCATATTACCATTATTTGGATCCTCAACAGCGAATCTAATCTCCCCAGCTCCAAGCCAACGGAAATTGATCTGATATACGTTTAGTTTTGTAGTATCTAAGTTTACTTCGGATGGACCTGTGCCATCTAATTTATCTATATTGAAATCTTCTTGGTAGGTCCAGTGTTGAGTATGAGCAACTCCGGTTTGTAATACTGCACCTGTCGCAACGACCCCACTCCCTGAGATAGAGAATGCTCCGGCAAGGGGTCCAACCTGTTCGCTTAAAAAACGGACTTCATTGTCGACCTGCTCTACCAACCAACCTGGAAAAGATGTAGAGGCAATCTCTTTGGCATTCTGCGTAGTTGTCCCTGTAGTTACATTGGCGGTATATGCTATTCCGTTTAGAGTAACTGTTACTGCACCCGCGGATGTTGCCGCAGTGGTGATTGTGAAGGAGTGGATATGTGCCTTCCCTCCATTTAATCTTAGGATGCCGAACCTTTCTCCATCATATCCAATCTGAAGAGCTTGTTCTTGGGTGAAGAATCCGGCTCTCTGAGTATACCCTGCAATACCAGTAGTAAATGCTGCGGTGAATCTACATACTGCTCCCTGTCCAGAGCGATATCTTACTGCTCTACGGGAGCGGAGAACTGCATAGGAACCTGGGGAGGTAGAGGTGGAGACTGACATCTCCTTATCTACTCCAACCGTCCCACCAAATGCGGAATATTGCTCAAACTTTTCAGAATCAAATCCGTATATCCCATCAAGTTGTAATACTGGAGAAAGTTGAGCGACAAGACCTTCTCCAAAAGCACTTGTGGCCGTAGCTGCGGAACTAGAACCAAACGGATCTACAATAATCCCCCGCGAGTCAGCGAGCTGATGGACGGTAAATGCTTTATTATTCGCTACGCTAATTGGCTCGTCCCACGGATGAGTTTCTCGTGGATTACTGTAGTATGGCATGATTTATTCCTCAGAGGTAGGTATCAGGTTCCCACTCAATCGCTCTAGTTGCGATATTATTATTGCCATCATAGGTAATAGTTTCGGTGGCAACTAACTTGCCACTCGCCCCGCCTTTCTTATATACAACAGAAGTAGGGCCATGGTCTGCCGTGGCCCCACTATGTGCTTGGTAATCGTGGCCAGGAACCTCCCAGCCATTTTCAAATGCAGGAGTTGACATGTTCAAAAGTCTATATATTAGACTTTAAACTATCACTTTAAGATCCTAACCACATCTCCGAAGTTGAAGTAACTATCATCCACTCCGCCAGGGCTAATGCACCACAACACATCACAATCAGGCCGGAGGATATTCATTGACGCGTATCCGTCAGTGAACACAATACCCACTGTCCGAGAAGAGGCATCCTCCTCGTGGATTTGTTGTAGCTTCTTCATCACAGGGGAGAATGAGGTACCACCTCCACCCTTGATCTGAGGCCTGTCGATGTCACGAATATCTCCCTCTGGATAGAGTTCTGTATCAAAATACCACATCTCGCCCTCGGTGTTTGGGAAGGCATTGATGGCAAACTTTACCTCGGCAAAGAACTCGGACAACAACTCTTCATCCACCGATCCAGACGTATCCATGAACAGAGCCACCTTGATCTTCCCGCCTCCAAGATCATCGAGGTACATGCCTTGGTAAATCATTCGGCGATCAAACCCTTCAAAATCAGTCCGAGCAGAAGTGATATACTTGTAGAGAAGGTCTTTCCAGTTGATGGTAGGCTCAAGGAATTCTTTGAAAATTCTACTCATCCCAGAGCCAATAGGCCCAGCATTCTTACTCCGAGCAATAGTCGCGGCCTTGTTAAGAACATCCTTCCAGTTAGTCTTACCCTGCCCTTCTCCGCCTTGTTGCTGTTGCTGGGACTTCTTATCCCCGTCTTGCTTTCCTGCCCCAGGTTGGAGGCATTGGTTCACATCAGTACCGTTATCTCCATACTTCTTTTGGAGATAGTCGGGGTCCTCTCGTTGCTTTTGGCGGAGGATACTATAGATTTCCCGCACACTGAGATGCTTTAGATCATCGTCAGTGATTGCTTCTTTGGGGAGTTGTAGGCGGTTGTCTTGGATGATACCATTGACAACAATATCCGCTGCAAGATTGGCAGTTAGGGGATCGGAATTGAACACATCCTTCATCCTTTCAATATGCTCCAGAGCCATGTGGAGGACCTCGTGGAGAAGGATGGAGCGGAAGTGCTCTGGGGTTTGGGACTCCATGAACTTCTCATTGAGCATAAGAATGTCCCCATCGGTGGCAGCAGTGGAGATATCCTCAGTGACCCGGTACTTGGTATTGAGAAGCAGAGTGCCAAAGAAGGGCGATTCTTTAAGAAGTTTCACCCTAGACTTAACTAGATTTTGCTCGATGCTCATTTGAGAAGCTCCTGGTACTTAACGAGGAATGCCTTAGCCTGGGAATCTTTTGCCACCAGTTTGACAAAGTTACCTTTGAGGTTATTAGCGGTCAGCGCCACCATGGCATCTCCCATGAACAGGCCAACATAATCCTCAGTGGTACCCTTAATCAGCCATTTCATCCCATTGAAGAAGTCTTGGGCAGACTTGGCACGGGAGACGATTGCACCGCAAACGGCATACATCAGAGAAGGCTCGTGGGGTACCTCTACATCTTCCCCTGAGAGAATACCTTGTATATCGGGGAGTTTGGAGTAAATGGTTTGGTAGGCATAGAACTCCGCAGATGTCCCGTCGCCAACTGCAGAAGCGATATCGAGATCAATATCAAGGAGAGAATTGGCAAATTCCCAGCTTCGGGGCGAGGGCCAAGCGGTTGCATTCTTATTGAACTCAAAAAGAAGTTGAGGGCGGAAGTTTAGGAACGAGATAATCTGTTCATTGATACCAGACTTGATGGCATATTCTTTCCAGGAATTAAGATCCGACTCGATATTGAAGTGGATGAAGCGATTGGCCACAGGTGCAGGCATCTGGGACACAGCTGCACGATCTTCTGCACGGTTACCTGCTGCAACAATAAACCATCCATCAGGGACTTTGTAGTCGCCGACTTGACGGTCAAGGATAAGTTGCTGGGCAATCCCCATCATCGAGGGAGATGCCATGTTAAACTCATCAACCGCCAAGATACCTCGGTTTTTTACTGGAAGAAAACTTGGTGGAGCAAAATGTGCTTGACCTCCTTCGATATAAGGAAGGCCACGAACGTCCGTTGGAGCTAATTGGGAAATCCTCAAATCGATATACTCAAGATCGTTATCTTGAGCAACTTTACGCATGATAGATGACTTACCAATACCAGGGGGTCCCCAGAGAAAAACGGAATGTTTTACGTTATTCTGAATAATCTTATTAAGAGAATTTTTAACTTCTGAAATGGTTGTCACGGAAAAAATTGAACCCTACCTGATTATTCTATCAGGTCTAGGCGGGTGCAGTGGATCCCTATGCCACTTTCTTAACCGACTGTTACCTTTATTACTAGACGAATTAGTTTAAATTTATATACTTGAGTAAATATGTATGGAATATCATTATACGTATATTTCCTATGACGAGCACGGAAATAAATACCATGGTGTACGTACCTCAAAGTACAAGACGCCATGGGAAGATGATTATTTAGGATCTTTTGAAGATAAAACTTTTAATCCAGTGGGAAAATTTGTTCAACGAACTTTTTCTAAGAGGAGAACTGCGGAATATTTTGAAGCTTGGTTTCATAACAAATATGACGTAGCAAACAATCCAGAATGGGTGAATCAAATTAACTCCCCGTGTGGATGGGGGGAACTATGCGTAGTTAATAGTATTAAAACCCGTAAGGGCAAAAAATTATGTATAAATAAAATTACTGGAGAAAGAAAATTTTTGAAAAAATGTAAAAAAGAGTGGGCAATTTTTAGAAGAAATCACGATACTGGTAAAAAGTGGTGGAGGAATAAAGTAACAGGAAAGTTATGTAAAACTTTTGACTGTCCAGGTGAGGAATGGGAAAGGAGCGGAAATAATACAGCTGGCACTAAATGGTGGATACATATAGAAACAGGAGAAAGAAAAAGAAGTATTCACTCTCCCGGTCCAGACTGGACTAATAAAAAAGCGAGGAATCCTACAAAGGCATCTTTAGGAAAAATCTGGGTAAAAGAGGTAGAAACGGGTAATCTTCTAATGATAGAAAGAGAGCAATTTAATTCAAAGTTACATAAAAAAAGTGGACCTAACGCCAATAAAAAATGGACATTAGATCCAATTGCTAAAAAGAGAATTTATTCTAAAGAATAAAAATAGTTTTTACTATTCACCAAATGTCAATGGACTTTGGTTTTTTCTCCTCAGGGATCAGTTTTTCCAACTCAATGGTAAGAAGTCCGTCAGAGAACTTTGCCGACCTAACTTCAACATCCTTATCTAGATAGAACTTAACATTGAAATCTCTTCGAGCCATACCTCTATGGGAATACTCACGGTCTTTTGCTTCAGAGTCACCTTTACCCGAGACATATAAATATCCTCCTTCGATCTTTACATCAAGATCTTCTTTTTTATAACCGGCCAATGCAAACTCCATAAAGGTTACATATGGATTGCCATCCATGGTACGGTAGATATTGTACTTCGGAAAACTCACAGAAGAGCTGGTAGTACCGAAGAACATATCAGTCAGTTGTTTTTCAAGTTCAGTGGGTTCTAGTCTGCCACTACGGCTATGAGAATATGGTGAAGTTACAAATAAATCAAGCATTGTTTTACCTTAAAAAGCATAAAGTGATAATGGCGGACCCCGAAGGCATCTCACCTATTATATTTTAATCTACCCTATGCCCAGATCAGGTAGGGGAAATGCACCATTTAAGGTAGTAATTTCCCACCAAGTAGCCAATCATTGAATATCCGCATCATCTCTTGGTTCGGAATCCCGCAATAAGAAGCGGCCCGAGGTACATTCCACCGAGCCGCATAAAGCATCTCTAAGGATTTCTTTAGCTCTTCACTCACTTTTCTGCAATAATCCCCCAACCACTTCCCATTCCTTCTACCATCCAACGTCTGTTAAAGTTGGCATAGGGGTATCTTTGAGAGGCACCATTGGTCGAGCCATAATATCCTCCGTTGACAAGATCTAATTCACCGTAGGGATCATGGACAATGTATTGGGAGTTGGTTTTATCATAACCAATAATGCAGACCCAATGCCCACCTCCTCGTGGGGCGGAGACATGACCATGATGAAGAATACCTACAGGGACAGGAATGCCTTTATCAATTTGAGCCTCTACATCGGCCTGAGTTAGATCTTTGCGAAAAGATGCCTTAATACCAAGGTCACGGAGAGCTTTGATTTGTGCATCGGCGGAAGTGGTATCACCATATCTGAAGACATAATTCTTCATGTAATAATCATCTTCCTGCTCTGCAACATCAATCGCTTTGGGGTTAAGGAAGTCAGCCATCATCGCACACGAGCTAGAGAAGCACATGCGATGGGCGTGGGTAGTACGACTATCACGTTGAGGGAAGTATTTTACCTGGAGGATGCGATGGCCTTCAGGTTTGTAAACTACATCACGGATCCCTTGCACCCTCCAGTGTGGGTTGTAGATATACCAAACTCCGGCTCCATAGTCTAGGGTTACTTTGGAGTGAACTCCCTCATCGACGATGTCAATAATCTGGTATCCCTTGCCCTTCTGGACCTGTTTCTTCAAATTGAAGTCAAGTTGATAGGATTGAAGAGGTTCTTTTTTAAGTAAAGTATTTTGTAGGGCTACTATTTGTTGCTTTTCCATTTTGTCCTTTTTTAATCCCTTAGACCAAAGCGCCCCTTCGGCGATTCTCCGACGTTTTAGGCCTGCCTCTACATTAGTACCGGGATTGCGGTAAAGTAATAGTGCATCTGGGACCAAGTCCCATTCGCGGTTTCTTAGTCTCCGTGAGATTGTTTCAAATCCCTGCGAGCCATAGAATCTTGCTCCCAGGTTATATGCAAAACTGAGAAGCGCACCTACCTGCTCAGGTGACATCTCATTGAAATACGGGATGCGGGTCAGAGGCGGAAGATATGCCATCTCCAGTTGGTATAGGAGAAGACTATCGGCTTCTTCTTGAGTGATTGTTTCCCCAAGGGCGAATGACGAGCCGTCTTTCTTTTTTGTCGAGCCCCAACCAACAGTATAGGGTTTCCCTCCACTAAGTGGGTCGGGGTACGCCTTGAGGTGGCAACCCTCAAACCTTTTGATTAACTCAACTCCGCATGCCGGGATTTTCATTCGTCGTCCTCTCCGTCCCCATCACCAAATACCGGGGGATAGTCACGTGCTTCGAATTTAACTCCAAGGATCTGATCGCTTCCATCAATCTCTTCCACTTCTGGGTGGTTGGGAGAGGATTTCATGAGTTCCTTGATTTTATCTGGGATCAGTTCAGGGCTCTCTTCAGCCTGCCCAACTTTCCCCCAAGGGGTCTTTTTGGCTTTTTCTGATTGAGTCGGATTCGGGATCTGGATCCCGCTAATATCATTGAAGCGGTTAAAGAGCGCCTTCTTTTGAGTAATCTCCAAATACCGCTCTTGGCTTCGGAGGTTGCTGCGATTGATAAAATCTCCTAGAGCAACTATCCAAGATAAGAGTCCCAAACCCCAGGAAGAGAATACAAAAATGTAGAGAAATGCTGTGGTCATAGAAACTCCTATGATAATTGACTTATCCTACTTTAAACCACAGAGCGGGATCTGTAAACCCCTACTTAGAAGATTTAGCTCCTTTGCACTTCCATTTCTTACGAGATAGGCACATGGGAGTATTTTTATCGGGACCGGAACAATCCATCCCCTCCGATTTCACATCTCCCAGGGATCTGGCACAATAGGCATCGCCTTTCTTGGTACCTGGGGCGATGGAATAACCTTTGGCTCCATAACGGACTTTCTTTGTACGGCCTGTCTTAGAGTCCTTATAAGTATGAGTATACTTTTTACCATCATCCGCGTAATCCGTTTGCTCAGAGTATTCTTTAGACCAATAATTGTACTCTTGCTCGGACATATCGGCATCATCATCCTCGTCCTCTTCGCCCTGCTTATCATGCTGGCCTTCGAGGTGCTGTTTCTTTTCGTAGGGCGATGGAATTTCACCAAAGGCGGGGTCTACTGACCAACCCTCTGGAATATTAATTTTATTTGATAGTTCTTCCAAATCTCCAGCCTTCCTCAATAATTTCTGTTGGTTTTATTAATTTATTTTCAACTTCGTTTGTTATCCATCTCATACCGGAAGTAGCTTTTGGGTTTAAATTTTTACGTCCATCATAATATGATCCCAGTTTCCATCCCGGTCCTGGACATTCAATAGATCTTTTTGTTTTTCCATCTTTTATCCATTGTTTAGTTCCTTCCGTTGGATGTTTATTTCCAAAAGGATTAATTCTACCTAATTTAAACCCGTCTGGAATCGCTTCTTCATCTCTTATCTGAATATTTTTTCTGCCATCAGTTATCCACTTGAATGTTCCCCAGGCATCTTTAATAGGAGGAATAGTTAGATTTTTACATCTCTCATTAGAGATGAACCTCATGATAAGAGATCTTTCTCTCCTTTTTAACTCTTGTAATGAATTCGCAAATGAAACTATCTTCTTTTCTATGGGCAAAAAAGTTTTATTTTTAGAAGACCCCATGTATTTATCAGATGCTACATTAGTCCCTTTATAAGATCTTCTTCCTATGTAAAAATTTCCTTCTTTATCAAAAAGAATATAGAGATAATGAATCATTGATTATAAACTTTTTCACTTGCGCTCCAACCATCTGGAATACTTATTTCAGAGTACTTATTAGAGCATGGCTCGCATTCCTCTTCTCCCATTTTAACACAGTTGGGAACTGGTTTGCCACCCTTACCTTTCTTCATCCCCACCATCTTATAATCCTTCCAGCAAGGATCAGAGTCTTCGGCGTTATCAGACGTCCCTTCCTCTTCGTCCTTACCCATCGCTTCCTTAATGGCTTTGTCTTTGGCCATCATGTAATCATCGGAGTCAATATCCCCGTCCTTATCATGATCTTTGCCTTCTGCCATGTCTTGTGCCATTTCGTCTTCTCCAGGGTGGGATAGGTGTTGGGTTACAGATGTTAGGTAGTCTTGGGCCTTGGTGATTTTTGCCTGGACCCATTCAGGCAGGTCAGTCATCTCTGAGACCATCTCATCGATCTTTTTAGCCATTGCCATGATCGAGCGGACATCGCCCTGAGCCATTTGGCCTTCTTCAGGTTCGGCATTGTCAGACTTTCCCGCCTTATCCAAAGCGATGGCGATGGCTTGCTTTTGGGGTTTTCCAGATTCCATCTCGGTTTTAATATTTTCTGAGATGGTTTCTTGACTTGATCCTTCGCGAAGTGGCATGGTTAATAGAGACGATGATTGTATAATCAACCGATGGTTCTCCACCCATCGGGGACTTGAAGTCCGGTATTATTGTTAATTTTTTCTGTATAAGTATGCTGAACCTCGGACGAAGATACATCCTGTTGTTCTGCTTTACCCTTCGAGGTGGTTTCCTTTGAAGACTTTACGCTTTTAGTTTTTTTGGATGAAGTCGATTTCCTAGAAGAGTTATTTCTCTTCCCAGCTTTTGCATAAGCAATCGCCGCTGCCTGAGCCGGAGTATACTCATCCCGACCTGGATC
>Ga0099846_1001301_pt1 | contig 10354 bp, 11 predicted proteins | sample CB_VirMetaG_FD_78180 | JGI IMG/M metagenome (GOLD analysis project Ga0099846, IMG submission 78180) | Freshwater to marine saline gradient viral communities from Chesapeake Bay - CB_1504_1 Viral MetaG | ecosystem: Environmental > Aquatic > Marine > Coastal | place: USA: Chesapeake Bay... | reverse complement strand
TAAGAAGTTAGGCACACCAGCAAATTTGACTAGTAAAGCAAGACAAAAAGGCGTTAAGATAATACAACAAAATGCAAAAGAAAATCAAAATAATAGACAGGCGAAAGAATTAATAATGTTCTACATTGAAAAAAACTTCTCTTATAGACAAATAGCAAGTAAACTAAATGAATTAGATATGAAAACGAGTAGAAATAAAGACTTTGCAGCAACTACTGTAATGCGTTTACACAAAAGAAATGACTAAACAGGATAGTAAAACATAATCAAAATAAAGGCATAATTAATGCCTTTTTTTGTGCCTTGTATTTTGAATTACAAAGTATATTGATTTTTATTACTGACTTACTTTTGACTGATTTTTCATAATTTTGACTATTCACTAAAATCAATCAAAAATGGAAAGATTAGAGAAAGACGACTTTTTACAAATATCTAAGGCAATAGAAATTTTTAACACTTCTTACTCTTCAATTCAAAGGCTTTGTAGAAAAGAGAAAATGAGTAAACGTGTTAAGAAGAAGTCAAACAAGTATGTTATTCAGTATTCTCTTCTTATAGAACATTTTGATTTGAAGGCAAGCGAAAAAGAACCCACGACACCACGCCCCAAAATTGATGAATCAAAACAAACGGCTGGTGCTGGTAGTGATGACAAGCTGGTAGATACACTAAACAGTCAGATTGATTTTCTAACCAGTCAGATAAATTCAAAAGACAGCCAAATAGATAAGCTGCTGCAAAGGCAATTTGAACAAAACACAATTATTCAGACGCTTCAAACAAGCCTATCGAATAAAATTGATAGTAGCGTTCCTTTGTTGATAGATTCTATTAAAGAAGTACGCACACCAGCACCAGCCACACCACCAGCACCAGCCGAAAATGATAACGGATTTACTATTGCAAGTGCTGTTTTGATACTGCTTACAGTCCTGTTATTGATTCTTTTTGTGTCAAAATAGTACAGACTATTCAGAACATTTACGGACTGACTTAATTTAATTTTAGATACAAAAAAACCGTTTCAAGCTAATGGAACGGCTTTTGAAAAAGAAAAAGGTTATAATAGTTAATCTACTTAATTAAATCTTTATTACATCAAAATTCTGTGTCTTATGTATTTTGTCTGTGTCTTATCTGTTTCTATCTGTATTTTGTCTGTACCTTATCTATTTTTGTCTGTTTCTTATCTGTTTCTTATCATTACGAAAATAAAGAAAGGGTCTTATTCTCATAAATAATTCGTTTTTTGGCTGCTGGTGCTGGTGTGAGATTCGCTTGTTTGGATTTAACGGTAACTTCATTCATTTGGAGTTCTACCAACCTATTGCCACAATCAATTTTTATAAAAGTGTCTTTTGGCAGTAAATTGAAAATATTTAATTTCATAGGTTGTTCGCCTTTTCGTTTTTTGATACCAGCTTGCTGAAAACTGTTTGAAATTAACGTGTCGTATGTCTGACTTTTTCCAATAGTGAGGTAAGAAGAGAAACCTAATCTTTTGACAATGTTTTCAGTGATGGCAGCCGTAAAGGCTTTCACTGCTTCTTTGTTTTCTCTAAAAGCTCTTCTTTCTCTTTCTATAAAAACACTATCCTTAAAGTTTAAATATTCGTAATGCAACTGAGATAAATTTAATTCTAACATTTCACTTATAAGCATCTTTGTTGCCAACTCACTGACTTTTTTTATTCTAAATTCATTCATATTTTTTAAAATTTGGGTTGTGGATATTTAATACTATTATTTGGCTGTCAGTTTCTAATTCCTTTTTGTATAGATTAGAAAATCATTAAAATCGTTATGCTGCTGGTAGATGACTGACTTATCTATCAATTCAATATCTAATTTTCTTAGTTCGTTTGTTGCTGTTTTTCCTGCTGTGTCGTTATCTAAGAATGTAAATATTTTAGTTGCTTTATTGTCTTGTAAAGCCTTTTTAGCTTCTTCAATCATTGAAGTAGAATTTAAAACTAAGATGTTAGCCTTAAATTTCTTCTTATAGAATGTAATTGCACTTAGGTAGTCAAGAAAGCCCTCAAAAACGCACCACGTTTGACAATTATCTAATTTTAGTGTAGTTATACCAGCACTGCCAAAATTACGCTTGTGTAGCTTATTTCTTAGTGCATACCCACCTTTATCATTCTTGAAGAAGAGACCATAATTCCATTTTTCATTTTGTAAGAATTGATTGTATTCTATATACTCTTTTGCAATAGTAGGACTTATACACCTGTCAATCTTTAGATAATAATTTAAGTTAGCTATCTGTTTTGGTAGGCACTCTTTCTGTGCTGGTAGAACATTGTTAGAATTAGAATGAGGGTTTTGAAAAGAAGAAGTACAAGGGGCGTTTTCTTCTTCTACAAACTGTCCATCAAAATCTAGTAAGAATTTGACAGCTTCTACAAACGAGTAATTTTTGATTTCTCTAATAAGAGTTATGTTATTCCAAACTTTATTTTGTCCGTGGTCTTTCGCACACCAAATTTTACTATTCTTTTTTTGAAAAACTGAAAACGAGTTACTATTTTCTTCTACCTTCAAAGGATTTTGAAAGATGGAATTACCTATGTTTTCGTAATTTAATGATTGTAGAACAGCCTTCAAGTTTACGCTGTTTGCTGTGTCTATTTGCTGTGAAGTGAAAGACCTTTTCATAATATTTTTAGTGTTTAATTGACTTGTTATTTTTCTTTTCAAAACCCTTATTTCATTGTCAAAATGTAGATATTGAAACGTGCTTTCAATATTTTTCGACTTTGTTTAAAAAACACCCTTATTGATAGCTTAAAGGCTGTTTTTTGTGCTTTTTTTTCTGTCAAAAAGTTTATTTTCTTCTTATAACGTTTTTATATTTTTTTGACGGTGGATATTTCCAAACTACTAGCAGTAATTTTGATATGCCTTTTTTCTTTTATCACTTTCGGTTCTGTAATGAAAAACCTCTCTAAATAGAAATTCATTTTCTGTAATGTTAGCCTTTTTTCAGTATATACATTTCTATTTATTTTTTTAAGTAAATCCTTATTTTGAATAAACTCTAATCCATCTTTACTTAATTTATCTATTCTGCCAACAATCAATTTAATATCGTCTTTCTCTATTTTTGTGAGGTTCTTATTTCCAAATAGAAAGTCTAATCTCAAATTAAATTTAGCCTTTGAATAATTACTCATTCTTAATTCAAATATTCCTTTTTTATCATTCCATCTTGTAAGGGCATTTTGTACAGTTTCTAAGTCTGCCAAATCCATCAAATCAAAATGTTTACTCAAAAGATTTTCACAAATAGAAAGCTGTTTTGAGGTTAATTTGATAGGCTTTATACTGTCATCGGTAAGAAGAAAAACGCTATAACATTTTGACTGTATGCTGGTGTCTTGACTGACTTTGTGAACTGATTTACATAACACTTCAAAATCATTCAAATAAAGCTCTGTAATATCACTTTCTAAGACTTTTTGTGTTTCTGTAATACTTTCTATTGATTCGTCTAATTGTTCACTCACAATCGTTTCAATCTCTTCTATTTCAATAGGATTAAATCTTAAAGGCGTTCCGTAATGGAATAACCATTTTTCATATTCGTATTGAATGGCTACCTTATCTACTTCAAATTTTAATAACTCTTCATTGAATGATAGTAGATTGACTGATTCTAATTTTAATGTAGATTTTACATATTCATTTGATGCAGAATATTCAGAATTATAATAATCGCATCGTCTTTGCGCCCTGTCTATCCATTCTTTAAATTCAAAACTTTCTATTTCTGAATGTATATTTAATGAAGGCGTTATAATGAAGTTATTAACCTTTACAGATTCGTAATTGCGAACCCTTGCTATAAATTGCAAATATTCTATTTCGTCAAATCCTTTGTTTTGGTTATTGAAATAAATCATATCTACGTCTTTATCTGAATTGATATTGACACCGTTTGCAATAACACTTGTACCCAAAATTACATTTATATCATTCTCTTTTTTCCAATAAAAAGTATCTTGTTCTTTAATTGTTTGGGAGTAAATAATTTCTTCTTCTTCAGTCAAATCTTGACTATTGAAAACATACGATTTGATTTTATAGTGTTCTAATAAAGTCTTTTCTATTGCTCTAATTTTCTTTGTAGAATTAAGCATTAAGATAACATTTCTATTCTCTTCTTTTGCTGTTAAAATCAATTCTATTGCCTTTTGTATTGCTTTCTTACCATTACCTACCAAAACAAAAGGACGTTCGTATTTCGCCTTATTTTTAGCTCTTATATTAATGTTATAAGTAGGTATATATAATTTTTTTGGGGTTGCTGTAAGAAGTAAGCCGTGGTTATTTTCTATAACTCTAAATAAACTTTTGATTTGTTCTTTACGAAAACCAGCATCACTACCAGCCAAATGTATTTCGTCTGCTATGTAGTAAAGAGGAATATTTCGTACTGATAACAGGGTAGTAAGCTCTTCTAAAAAATCATTATTACAATAGAGAATATCATATTTATCAATCTCTAATAACAGTTTTTGAGTATTCTCTTCAAAGGTTTTTCCAATAAAAAGCAAATCATTATTATCAATATGTAATGATTCTTTTTTACCTTTTATTAATTTTTGTTTGGCTAATCTACTCTTTCTTTTTGTTTGGCTAATGTAGGTAGAACGGTTGATGCTTTGCTGGTAGGCTATAACATTTCGAGGGGCTGTACTAATAACTTTTATACCTAAGAATTTTGATAAGAACCTCGCAAAATCCTTTTGCATTCTGCTTTTTCCTGTTCCTGTATCACTTCTTACCATTACAGTTTTACGTTCTGTAATTGCTTTAAAAGCGTCTTTATTTTCTAATAGTGAATTACCTATGTATCTGTCAATTTCTATTTCAATATCCTGTTTAAAATTACGAATATCTTGAAATTGATTTACGGCTTCGGCTGCTGTGTGAGTGTGAGCAGTTACTTCTTTTGATGGAATAATAGTATTACTATTATTTTTGTTTTTACCAACTATTTGTGGTACATTTGCGTTACGATTATGAGACATTTGTTAGATGAATGTTTCACTAAATTTTCAAACTTAATCAAACAATACTACAAGCTGGAAACTCAAATATTTTTGATTATACTATTATATTTTATTTAATCCTTATTTAGGAAAGTAAAAACTTCTAAAACCTCATTGTCGCCAAACAGTGAGGTTTTTTTGGTTTTCACTCTATATTCGTGCGTTTTGAATGAAGTGAAGAGTTAAAATTTGATTTTAAAAAAAAAGCACCCTTCGAGTAAGAATGCTTTTAACATTAGCAAAGATACAAATTATACTGTATCTATGCTAACAAGGTTTGCTTTACAAAGCAATTGTTTTATAAAATATTATTATCTACCTTCTAAGTAGTTGATAATCAATCGTTTAGTCTTAGATTAAGTTTGAAAGTTTTTTTAGTTTTCTGTTTCTGTGAAGAGTGTTTCCTCTAATTCCTTAATTTTTTCAATCAATTTAGGTTCTTCTTTTTGTAAAGATTCAATATTGACAGCCTTTGTTCCTATTTCCTTAATCCTACCAGCCAAATAAGGACTTTTAATAGTGTATCTAAGCACCTCAAAAACTAGCCTATTGCCATTTTCTTTTTCTACTAAGATTTGATAATTATCTCTTAAAAAACGCTCTTTAGTGGCTAGTAAGGCGTTAATATCGTCTTTTCCTTCCTCCTGTATATTATCAAAAACAAAATAGATTCTTATATCATTTTCATTACTAAAAATCAATAAATACTCACGATTTTTGAAAGGATAAGAAGACTTATTTTTGAAAGTTCCTATTTTCTGACAGTGTATTTGAGTATCAATAAATCTGTCATTTGTGAAAATATCAAAACCGTCTTGTATCTCTTTTTGCTGCTCTTCATTCAATTCAATTTCAAAGTTGGTGCTGGTAGCAGTGCTGCTGCTGTGGATAAAATTATGCTTTCCTAAAAATGTAATGCTGTCTTTGTGATTCTGAATGAAGGAAAAACCCACGTCAAGACTAAATTCTCTTTTGTTGGTGTCTAAAACCTTCATTGTGCTATAATCTACTCTAAAGTGTAGGTCTTGCCATAACTTCAAAGAAAAGTTCTCTAAAGTCGTAAAAACGCTATCTATTGTCATCTTTGAATTGATTTGATTTATTAGTTTACTTAATTGGTTGTCCTGTGATGGCTCTGTTGTGAGCTGTAAAGAAAAGAGTTTGAAAATTTCAAAATCGTAAACAGGATTAGAGAAAAACAACTCAAAATTAGAGTATATAAAATCCTTTCTTTTTTGGTCTTGTTGGTGCTTAAAATCGTTTTTAAAGGACTTTTGATAGTCTTTGTATCTGTTTATATTCTTAGACTTAAATAGAAAGGCTGTAACTAGATTATCGCTATCAATGAAGAAATAAACGTCCTCAAAATCTTTTGTTTGAATTTCCTGCTGTGGATAAAATCGGTTGCTTTCTTTGCCAAACGGCTTTAAGGCTGCCAAAACGGTTTTTTCTTCTTCTAAGGAACTTATAAAAAAACAATCTGTATGCGTTTTTAAAGGCTTAAATTCGTATTCTAAGACCTTTATTGTCCTCAAATTAAATCTAGTATCAATTTGGAATAAAGCGTGTCCATAGTCGTTTAAATTGCGAAAAGCTAGTATATTGATAGAGGCGTTTAGTCTGTTTCTATGTATGCTTAGTTTGTCGAAAAAATCTTTGAGGGCATAGGGAACGGCTGTTGTGGATAGCCTTTGTTCTGCTGGTGTCATATTGAATGATTTGATTGAATTGAATGATTTATGAATGAATGAAGAAGAGAATGAAAAAAAGAAGTAGGCAGCCTTTTGCTACCTACATTCTTTCAAACCATTTATCAAACTCATTCATTATTAAAGCAATTCAGAGCGTAAAAAAGTCTCAATTTGAGTTTTTAGAATGATAAGAAAGTAAAGATTTATGCAGTTTTTTCTCTTCTTCTAATCGTCTTATTTTTTCTTTCAAAACCCTGTTATCTTTCTCTAAATCGTCTTTTTGGGCTTCTGCTAAAATAAGATTCTGTTGTAATTGTAGCATCAAATCTATGTCAGATAATACGCCTGTGCTGGTGGGCATATTTGGGAATAACTTATAGTAATTTTCAAAAAATACGTTGATTAAATCCTGTTTAGAATTGATTTGATTTTCTTTTAAAGTTACTACTTCCCTCAACGCCACGCCTATTCTTTTGAAAGCGTCTTGCTGTTGGTCAAGACAATCCTTGTTGTATGTCTCTTCAAAGAATTGTTCAAAAATTATCTTAAATAGGTCTATGCGTACATTATCTGATAATTTTCGGTTGTAATTGATTCTCTTATTTTTCATAATTGGTTTATTTTTTAGAAGATTTTAAAGTGATTTTTGCGCCTTTTTCCTGTTCCCAATTTTGCATTCTGCATGATGTTTGACAGAACACATGACGTACTGACTTCTTAACAAATTCAGATTCACAATGCTTACACGTGCCTATTTTGATTTTATCCTGTACGGACGATTTAACGACTATTTTAGTAGGTTCTTTCGGCTCTTCCAACGTTGAATCGTTTAACGAGTTAGAAGAGTATTGAAAACCTATTTGCTTTTTTGGTGGTGGTGTGATGTTTTGATACGGCTTTTTTGGTATAATATATTCATTTGGTGTTATATCCTGTACAGGCGTTTTAACGGCTTTTTTTGTATCGTCTAACGTTCCATCGTCTAACGTTCTTTCGTCTAACGAGTGTGTGATGGCTGGTGCTGCTGGTGCTGCTGTGGATAGATTATTTTCTAAAACGCACCCACGTAGGTAATAAAAATAATAGTAGTAGGAACAAAGATTGAATACTTCAAAAAGGGCAATAATGCAGGCAATGAAGTAAGCTATTTCTAATCCTGTACTACTCGCTTTCGTGGTGTCCTTTAATGTGCTGGTAGTGATTTGATTGATAGCTTTTTCTTTTCGTTCTAACACGTTTGTAAGTGAGGTTTGACTGTCTTGTATATCCTTATTCGTTGCTATTCGTAGCCACTTGTTTTTAGTGCTGTTAAGCGTGTTCTGACTAGCTTTTAAGCTACTTTCTATACTTTGTATCTGTACAGAATATAAACCGTTTACGCTGTCAATTTTGGCGTTTTGAAGGCTGTCTATATTGCTAAACGTGCTGGTAGTGGATATTTGATAGGTTGCTACCTTTGCGCTGTAAGTGCTGGTGACGAAAGAAAAAATAGTAGTTGATACTAAGATGACAAGACTAATTTTTGTAACTTTGTCTTTCCTTATCATTTGTGCAAAAACTGTATTTGAGGAACTACTTTTGACTAACTCTATTACACATAATAACAGCGTGCAAAGGATTAAAAAAACGATTTGATACAAAAGACTGTTAAGACTTAAAGAGTAGTACCAGCCCCCTATCACTGCCAAAACAAAGGAAATGAAGTGATACGCTATACTAAAGAAATTGGAGACTTGAAAGATAGTTTTGTTAGATTCTGCAAAAGTTTTGGGTTCTAACTTTTCGGCTGCAAAATCGTATATAGATGACGAGGAAATACTGTCTAATTCGTTTTGATTAGACTTTCGAATGATTTGAAAGAAATTCATTTGATTGTGATTTTAAGGTGTTGTAACTGAATAAATTAAATTGAATGATTAGGACTTGTTAAGATTGCCGTCTTTTCAAGTCCATTTTTTTTGTCTAAAATTCTTCTTCTTCTTCTACATAAGAGTCTGCTTCTATCTGTCTAATTAGAATGTGAAAAATATACTCAATTGGTGTTTGATTGTAGCATTTTGCTGCCACTTCTAATTTTTCGGTTTGTTCTTTAGTCAATACTAAAGGATATTCTTTAAATGATACCATAACTAATTGATTTACAAGTGATTATTATTTAATTTTGGCTAATGCTTCTTTTGCCCACAAGCTTACAAAATAAGACACCGAACGGCTTTTTTCTTCTGCTAATTCTTTTAGTTTTGTGTGTTCTGCTATTGACAATCTAAGCGATACGGTCGTCTTAATGTCTAGTTCTTTTTTTGGCATTTTGATAAGGTTTTGAAGTGAATTATGTAAATATATAGTTTAAATAGATTTAAAGCAAATTTGTTTATAAAAAAACCAACTATTTTTTTTAGTTGGTCTTTCTGCTGCTGGTGCTGGTAGATTAGAACTCTATATAAATCCTTTTCATTTCGTTTGTTTTGTAAGAATATCGAAAAACTTTAAAGTGTGTATCTAACTCAAATCTTATCCCTTTTTGGGCGTGCTTCAAGTGTTTTTCCATCACTTCTAAAACCTTCAAAATCTCACTTTCTGCCATTACTTCAAACTCTAAAATCATTGAACTAAGGTGTCGTAATACGCTGTCAATATATCTTAATTTTTTTATCTTAAAGGTAAAGCTGGTAGTGTCTTTATTTGATGTGTGAATACTTCTACTACTAACAATTATCTTTAAGTTTAGAATCTCTAAATCGTCTAAGTCATCGTCTAAATAGTAGTAGATAGACTTTTTTCTCTTCTTAAAAGAATCTGAATAAAGAAGAAATAAATCTTTAAATTCAAACAGCTTATTATCTGTTTCTATAAAAGAACCGTATTTACCTAGTTTTTCAGTCATTTATTTAAATGTTTAATTTATAATAAAAACAAAAAAGCTAATTATAAAATAACTAGCTTTTTTCTATTCAATTATATGAAAGATAACCTCGAAAAAAAGAAGTAAATTTTAAAGCAAATAGTGAGGTCTTTATATATATGAAACATACCGTAAAGAGAAATAATTACAATTTTAGATTTTCAAACTGTTTAGAATTGCCTTTACATCACTCAATTTTTTAGGGAAAAGGACAAACTGCTGGTACTCTAGTTTGGGTATTCCTTTTGCCATTTCTAAGCTGGTAAGATGCTTTATGTCGTAATGGAAAAACAAACCTATTTCCTTATTCTGTACAGTTACAATACACGTTCGTTTCCCTTCAAACCTTGTACACTCAAATCTATTTTTTTCTACTTCTTTAGGAAAGTGTTTTTTGATAAGGGCAAAGGCTTTTTTTATATCTAATTCCGTCATTTTATTATCTGTTTATAGTTTAATATGAATTATTTGCAGCTTCTTTATTATAATCATTTACGGCTTCAGCAATAACTCTTCCGTCAATCTCTAAAATTATTTTAGAGTTTTGATTTTGCTTAGTAGATTCTGAAAACATCTTTTCAATACTGCTGGTGTCTATTTTCAAAGGGTCGTTTGCTGCTGCTGCTTGTTGTTCTGACTTATCTGTTACACTTTAAGTAGTACTTTTGTTGGTCGTTTCCATAGTAGTATGACCT
>Ga0099846_1001299_pt1 | contig 10361 bp, 5 predicted proteins | sample CB_VirMetaG_FD_78180 | JGI IMG/M metagenome (GOLD analysis project Ga0099846, IMG submission 78180) | Freshwater to marine saline gradient viral communities from Chesapeake Bay - CB_1504_1 Viral MetaG | ecosystem: Environmental > Aquatic > Marine > Coastal | place: USA: Chesapeake Bay | collected... | reverse complement strand
TTTCTGAGCTGTATTCATCTTCTACACCTCTTAAAGTGTAAGCAGCTGATACAACGTAATTTGGTTCTTCAGCGGACGCATCCAAAGTCATCATTGAATTTACCGTCCAAATATATGTTACTGCCATTTTATTATAAATATTATGAATTTAAGTTTTATTTTATTACCATGCAACTTCTACCAAACTAACCTTAGCCACCACACGGAATGTTGTGGCATTGGCAGTCGTAGGAGCAACAAATTCAATCTGTAAGTCGTTAGAACCGCCGACGCTATATTGGCATTCGGCGCTTGTCATGCTAGCGTCTTGGGTTAATTCAATGTTAGTCACTGCTCCAATAGTAGAAGTTCCGCTAACTCTTTTGAATCTAAATTTATCTGTTCCGATTACTACATCACCGACGACGGTAGTTCCGCTGCCTGCTGCCGTACAGACAGCAACGTATTCTACTGTTACATTCCAGGCTCTGTTATTTCCGTTTGGAATGATAAGGTTGGTTGTGCCTGTTCCGTCTAATGAAAGAACGGTTGTTGCACCGGTAGTTAGTGTGGATTCTCTGTTTGCAACCAGCATAGATATTTGGTTTGTTCCATAACCAGCACTAAATGAATCGCCTGATAATACTTGCTGATTAATTAAATATCCAAGTCCACCTACTCTACCTGAGTTTATTGATCCACCAAATATGGAATTGCTTTGCGCTGTAGCCTTGTTGTTTCTATTGGTAACAAAACTATTATCACCACTTGTAATAGAGTTTCCTGCCCCTCCTACAATTACACCTCTTTGACCTCCAGTTATTGAGTTAGTTGTACCACCTAATATAGCACTATAGCCACCTGAACAACTTGATTGGTCAGAAAATACCATCGCACGACCACCACTAGCTGTGCAACCAAAACCTAAAGCCGAAGATGCAAAACCACTTGCCACATTGCTCAATCCCCCAGCCACAGAATACTGCCCACTTGCAGTATTATTAAGCCCCCCCACAACAGTAGCGTGGGTATTGGTAGAGGCGGTGTTGGATTGGCCGCCTGAGATAGTACTGTAGTCTGTTGATGTTGTATTTTGCTGCCCTCCACCTATAGAATTATATCCTCCAGTAGCAACATTCAAAAATCCTCCAGATATTGTTGATAAACCTCCAGAATTTCTATTTGCACTTCCTCCTGAAATTACGGAGTAATTACCGCTTGCTACTCCATTAGCAGCGCTTCTTTCTAATTGCAAATCCACAGCACCAGCACCTCTAGCATTTCCACCCGTAACCGTTCCATCCGGAATCGCTGCCACTATCGCCCCAGACCCAGAAGGTACTAAAGCCAATGACCCAGTCCCGGCCTGAATAACGGAGGTAATCTGAGTTGCATTTCCGATTGTACGGACGGTTAAGGAGCCGGATACGGTCAAATCTCCGGTAGAAGCCGAAGAACCGGATACCGTTAGACCCGGGGTGCCGTAAGTACCCATAACGACTGTATCGTCGGAGAAGACTTCTAAAATCGGTAGTCCGGAAATATCATTTACTGACATTAAGGATCCTGAGAGTTCATCTACTACTGAGAATAGCTGACCTTGGGAACCTTGTACGTCTAAGACGGTTGAACCTGATTTATAGATTTCGAGTGCTGCTGTTGGGGTAGAAGTGCCGATGCCTACGTTACCGTCGGAGGTGATACGCATACTCTCACTTCCAGAGTTTCTGAGTATGATGTTATGTGCAAAGGTACTGTTAGTAGATCCTCCTAGACGTATATCTGTACTGCTAACTACATCATTTCCTAATCTGAGGTAGTTTGCAGTTCCATAATTATATAAAAATCCGTATCCAGCACCAGCATCTGTTGCTAAAGTAGTATTGGAAAAATAAGTATACCTTCCATCAATTCTTAAAGGTGTGTATATTCCAGATACTACATGTAAATTACCTGTTGGGGTAGCTGTACCTATACCTACATATCCATCATCTAATACCGATAATGAAGCAGAAGCGTTTGCATTTTGTACTAGTAAGGCTGTTGTTGCGGATGTTGTGCCTGATCCTTTAATTCCTAATTGTGCTCCTAAGTCGCTGTAAGTATTAAGAGAAACTCGTCCGTTAGTTCTAGAAACTAAAAGAGGGAGTGGATAACCTACTCCTCTTGATAACATCAAAGCATACAAAGAATTTGCACCTATAGCTCCAGTACCTTCAAAACTTCCAGTTCTACCAAAAACAATTTGAAGATCGTCATTTACGGCCTGTACTTCAAATTTTCGGGTTGGAGAGGTTGTACCTATACCTACCTTACCTGAATTTAATACTGTAAGGAAGTTAGACGAACCTGAAATTATTTGGAATGACTCTATTCCTAATCCTACAGAAGCTGATATTGATCCGGTTGCAATCTGGGATAAATTCAATCCGGTAATTCCGGATGCTGGAATACCAAATAAATCAGCTCCGGAACCAGAAAATGATCCTGAAATACCTTCTGTAGCTATAATTGAGCCAGAAAATATTGCAGGACCAATATTAGTAAAAGTAGAAGATCCAGAAACAAGAAAAGATCCGGATACTTCTAAAGATGAAGTAGTTGCCCATGTTGTTCCTCCAACATAGGAAAACGGTTGTGAAGAACCAGAAGGGCCTGCAGGACCTGTTTCTCCTCGAGCTCCTTGAGGTCCTACTGCACCAACTTCTAATACGGTTGTAATTGGCTGGGTTACTTCAACCTGAGATTGGTCATAACCAGTTATTACAATCGTATTAGGAGAGTTAGTTGGATTAACTGAATTGCTAGCCATTTATAATAAATATTAAAAAATGGCTTTTCAGTATTAATCTTCAGTAGTATATTCGTTAGTTTGGAAATTAAAAGTTCCTTTACCGTACTTTTCAGACAACTGTTGTCCAAATGCTTGATCTTCTTTAATCAATTCATCCCAAGCAGCATGTAATTCTTCTCTGCGTTTAGTGATACGGCGAGATCCTACTTCTAGGTCTCCCAATTCTAACAAAATGTTACTGTTTTTTGATTGTAACTCTTGAATTTTTAAAATTTCTTCTTCGTTTATTTTTAATGTAGCCATAATATATTTAATGTAATAATTTTATTTTGCGTTTCCAAGTTTTATGCAACAAAAGTCCAACCTGTTGATTTATAAACATACAAACCTTCGGTTGCATCAGTACAATATACCATCAAACCAATTGCAGGTGTAGCAATAGCTGTACGTTGGGCGTTAGTCATTCTAGGAGGCAAGAAACCTTGAGTGGTAGAATCAAGCTCTAGAACAGCTAAAGATGAAGTGACTGCCAAAGGAACTTGGTAGTCGGTTCCGTTAACGTTGACTTGCCAGGCCTGTCCTAGTTTAATACCGGTGGTTGATACTGTGCCGGCAGGGTAGGAAGCCGAACCTACTACAAACTGATTGGCTGCTGTTGCTGTTGCTGAACGACCTATTACAATACAGGAAGAAAATGTACTTCTTGCATTAAAACCTACAGCCACACTGTCTGAAGTAACGGCGGCAGTAGTACCGACTGCAACACTTGTATTACCGGCGGAAGTACTTGCACCGATTGCAACAGAAGCACCACCCCCACTTGTAATATTAGATGCTGCTCCAACAACAACGTTATTATTGGTTGAAATGGCGGTTGTTTGTGTAGAACCTCCAATAAATGTATTGTATATACCTGTTGAGTTATTACCTGCTTGGTAACCGACGGCTGTATTTTTCGTACCTGTGGTATTTGCTCTTAACGCCTGATATCCTAATGCGGTAATTTCTACCCCAGTCGTATTAGAATACGCTGCATCTTGACCTACTGCGGTGTTGAAGGAAGCCAAATTATTAACTAACGCAGAATTTCCAACTGCTGTATTGGCAGCACCTGACAAGTTATAGTATAGTGCAATCCTACCAATGGCTGTATTTTGTCCACCTGTGGTATTTCTATATAAACTTTGGTCACCAACTGATACGTTTTCAGTTCCTGTAGTTGTAGATTGTGCTGATTGGAAACCTACTGCTGTATTTCTTACTCCTGTGCTATTATTTAACGCTTGGTATCCAATTGCGGTTATGTTTGTCCCAGTAGTGTTTAGATACGCAGCCTCGTAGCCTATTGCTACTCCACTTCCTGTGGTATTGTTGTATAACGCCCTAAAACCAATTCCAACATTACCTGTTGAACCAGTCGTTGAGTATAGTGATTCATAACCAACAGCAACATTTGATGTTGAAGATATATTTCCACGTAGTGCAAAATAACCAACAGCGGTGTTGAAATTACCAGTTGTATTGCTAAACATAGAACCATGACCAAATGAACTATTGCGAATGCCTGTAGACGTGTAAATTTGACTTTGATGACCTACAGCCGTATTGCTGCTTCCTGCAGAGTTACTTTGTAACGCTGAATGACCTAATGCTGTATTGTATATACCTGTAGTGTTGGCTCGCAACGCTTGATAACCTACTGCGGTGATTTCTCCACTCGTATTATTATACGCAGCCTCGTAACCTACAGCGGTGTTGTTGGAGGCGGTGTTTGATGCTAAAGCACTTGTCCCTATTGCGGTGTTTTGTGCACCCGTTGAATTTGATACTAAGGCTTGAGTTCCAATTGCAGTATTGTTTATACCCGTAGTATTTGCTCTTGCCGATTGATAACCAAAAGCCGTAATGTTCCCAATCGTATTACTATACGCTGCTTCGTAACCTACTGCCGTGTTGTTGGAGGCGGTGTTGTTGTATAGCGCTGAATGACCTATGGCTATATTGTTTGAGCTTGTTGTATTGAAGTAATTTGAATTTGAACCAATTGCGATATTGCTATTACCTGTAGTATTTAGAGAATTAGCATTGCCTCCTATACTAACCAAATGACTTCCAGATGTATTGTTATACGCTGATTGTTTTCCGATTGCTATGTTCCAACTGCCTATTGAGTTTAGATAAAGTGTTTCATCTCCAACCGCTGTATTGTTTACACCTGTGGTACTGTTACTTAAAGATAAATTACCTACTGCGGTGTTAGAACCACCAGTATTTGCTCTCAAAGCTCGATAACCTATTGCAGTTATACTTGTACCACTCGTATTATTTAACGCTGCCTCGTAACCAACTGCGGTGTTGTTGGAGGCGGTGTTGTTGAGTAGCGAATTTAGACCAATAGCGGTATTATTATTACCGGTATTATTTGAGTATAATGCCAAATAACCTAACGCAGTATTAGATGTTCCAGTTGTATTGCTATACGATGCTGCATAACCTATAGCAGTATTATTGGATGCGGTATTACTTAAAAGTGTATTACTTCCTACTGCTGTGTTCTTTTCTCCAGTAGTATTAAAAACCAATGAAGAATAACCAAGTGCTGTGTTGTGGTTACCTGTTGATGTTCTTAATGCTTGATACCCAAGTGCTGTTACTGCTACTCCTGTGGTATTACTATACGCAGCCTCGTGACCTACAGCGGTGTTATTGGAGGCGGTGGTATTGTTGTAGAGAGCAGATGAACCTATAGCGGTATTGTTAGAACCGCTAGTATTAGTAAACAAAGAAGCATTTCCTATTGCAGTATTATTAGAGGCAATATTAGAGTAAAGGGAATTTGCCCCTAATGATGTGTTACGTACACCTGTTACATTAAAAATTAAACTCTGCGTACCAACAGCTGTATTGCTATATCCGGTTGTTGTGTTCGCTAAGGACTGGAAGCCTACTGCTGTGTTATCATTTCCGGTAGAGCTGTATAAAGCTCTATATCCAATAGCAACAATTGTACTTGCACTAGTATTACTATATCCAGCTTGATATCCAATCGCTACGTTATTAGAGGCAAGATTACTAAATAGTGAGTATGTTCCAACTGCGGTATTATTGTTACCAGAATCGTTGGAGTACAAGGACTGCCAACCAAATGATGAGTTGTTAGTTCCTACTGTGTTAAAAGTCAGTGAGCGGAATCCAAATGCAGAGTTTTGTGATCCTGTAGTACTTCTTAAAAGAGATTCGTAACCAAATGCAGAGTTATAATCTGATGTGCTTACCTGTAGTGCTTTATGTCCAAATGCAGAATTGTAATTACCGACTGTATTATCTTTTAATGTTCTATAACCAACTGCTGTATTTCCAGTTCCTGTAGTGTTTGTTAAAGCAGCTTCATACCCTACTGCAGTATTCTCCGAGGCTGTATTATTAGCTAAAGCAGATGAACCAATAGCAACAATACCTGTACCGGTTGTGTTATCATATGCAGCCTGGTATCCAACCGCAGTCACACCTCCAGAAGTAGTGCTTTTTGCTGCTTGGTATCCAACAGCGGTATTATTAGAGCTCTCGTTATTTTCAAGAGATCCTGCACCAATGGCAACGTTACCACCTCCGGTTGTATTAGTGTATAATGCTAATCTACCTAAAGACGTATTAAAGTTACCCGTTGTATTTTGAATTGATGCATTGTAGCCAATTGCTGTATTGTAGGTTCCTGTGGTATTTGCTCTTAGGGCTTGATAGCCCATAACAACATTCTGGGTTCCTGTAGTGTTATTATAAGCAGCTTCTTTTCCAACGGCGGTATTGCCGGTAGCACTGTTGTTAAATAGAGCCGAGACACCGACGGCAGTATTATTGCTTCCGGAAACGTTGTTTACTAATGCTGTATTTCCAATTGCTACGTTTTCTTGTCCGGTTGTGTTTAGGTATAAAGACCTATATCCGAAAGCAGCGTTACTAGCCCCGGTTGTAGTAAAGTACATTGCCTGGGTACCTACAGCGTTGTTGCTTCCTGCTGTACTGTTTAGTAGTGCGGTATACCCCAGGGCTGTATTGTTTGTACCGGTTATATTGGATTGTAGAGCCTGGTGTCCGATTGCGGTATTTGCAGTTCCTGTAGTATTGTTATAACCAGCTTGGTATCCAACGGCAACGTTATTAGAGGCGGTGTTGTTAAATAATGTGTTGTAACCTATTGCTATGTTGGCAGAGCCTACAATACTGTAACCTGCTTGATATCCAATACCTATATTACCAGTACCCGTAACGTTACTATACAGAGTATTAACACCTAGTGCTGTATTATTCGCACCAGTATTTTGACGTAGAGAACGATAACCTATTGCTGTTACACCACTTGCACTCGTATTATTTAACGCTGCCTCATAACCTACTGCGGTGTTGTTGGAGGCGGTGTTGGAAAATAGGGCTGTATTTCCGACTGCTACATTACCGCTCCCAGAAGAATTTGTATATAGAGAAGCGTTGCCAATAGATACATTAGAATTGCCCGATGTGTTTGTATATAATGATTCAGAACCCAATGCAACATTGTAATTTCCAGTTGTATTATTTCTTGCAGCCTGGGAGCCAATAGCTGTAATTTTCGTCCCACTCGTATTGCTCAACGCTGCCTGATAGCCCACGGCAGTATTGCTTGAGGAAGTATTTGCATTTAAAGCCTCACTACCAATGGCAATGTTATAAGATCCGGTTGAGTTTGAATATAAGGCTCCATTACCCATTGCGGTGTTATGGAATCCGGTTGTGTTCAACACAGCAGCAGATGCACCTATGAATGTGTTAGAGTATCCGGTGTTGGTTAAAAGACCGGCAGCATGACCTACTGCTGTATTGCCGGGACCAAGACTGTTGTATAAAGCCTGATTTCCTATGGCGGTTAGGTCTGTTCCGGTTATGTTTCTATAAGCTGCTCGATAACCAAGTGCTGTTACGGTACCGGTTGTGTTGGTGTATCCAGCTTCAAAACCAACAGCGGTGTTGTTGGAAGTGGTGTTGTAGTTAAGTGCCTCTTTTCCAATAGCTGTATTGTTACTTCCTGTTGAATTGTAATATAAGTTAGCATATCCAAGAGTCGTGTTTCCGTCTCCACTACCAACCCTTGATTGCGCACCAACTATTGTATTGTATTGACCATTAGTATTAGAAAGTCCTGCTTGATAGCCGACAGCGGTATTATAATTGTTTATTGATACCCTTAACGCTTGATAACCAATTGCGGTTACTCCAGTACCACTCGTATTATTCAATGCAGCCTCAAAACCCACAGCGGTGTTGTTAGAGGCGAGGTTGTTAACTAAAGAGTTATAACCAATAGCAACATTATTAACTCCACTAACATTAGAGCCTAATGATTGACTGCCAACAGAGGTATTAAATCCTGCTGTAGTGAGAATTTGAGATGCGTATCCTATGGCAACGTTATCAGTTGATGAACCAATATTTTGTCCAGTATATACACCTATTGCAATGTTTCGTTTTCCACTGGTTAATTGATTATGAGCATATCTACCGATAGATACGTTTTGCCATCCAGTAGTAATAGATTCACCTGCTGAAGTACCGATAAATGTATTTTGAAAGGCAGTTGTTCCGTTTTTACCTGCTTGATAGCCAACAATGGTGTTTGAGTCACCACTCGTATTACTCAACGCAGCCTCAAAGCCTAAAGCTGTATTAGAGGCTACATCCCCGCTGCCTCTACCGACGGTCAAACTATTAACCGTAATATCTTCAGTAAATGAAGCAGAACCTGTTACACCTAACGACCCGGTAATAATAGCAGACCCAGTATATGGAAACGGCGGAATATAATTATCCAGATAAGATGCCGTTAGAGCATAAGAAGCCGTGTCTGCAAAATCTGCATGAGATGCACTGACTTCTTTTATAATTTCATAAGATGCTGAAACTGCATAATCTGCATATGATGCTGTAAGAGCATAATCTGAATATGATGAGGTTCCTAATAATGATCCTGTAATACCTTCGGTGACGGTTAAAGATCCGGTAATTATAGCTGACCCTGAAAAGTCAATTACCGAACCGGTAGGGCCTGGTTCTCCTTGAGGTCCTTGGGGTCCTCTTGGTCCTGGTGTACTGACTAAAACTACCTGTGGCATTATCTAGTTACTTCTTTACTTAATTGGACTCTTCCTTCAATTAATCTAACACTAAAAGCGCAATCATTTGATCCTGAAAATATTTCTAAATCGTAATAAGCATTGTCACTAAAAGTTAACAATGAACTAGTACAAGAAGAAATAAAAATTCCAATTGATCCTGAAGAAGGAGGTAAATTATCGTTAGATCCTGAAAAATTCAATCCTGTTCCATCTGGTTCTAAAGAACTTGATAAAGTTAGATAAACAATATCAGAAGATACAGTTGGACGGATTTGGAGTTTTCCGCCATAATCAGTTAAGTCTACTGGTTCTCCATTAGAATCTCTATATTGAAGATTTAATTGGAATGTAGCTCCCTGTTCTATTACAAAATTATATTTTCCCGCGGACATATTTTTATTATAAATATTGGAAAAATATGATTTGTTTTATCTTTTTAAACTTCCACTGTTCCCTAGAGTTAACCCTTGTTCATAGGCTTCATTGTATAGATCAATTAATGATTCTACAATATCGTCTCTGTGGTTTTGTTTTAAAGTAATAGCTTCTAATCCTTTAATTTTACGAGCTGATTTATATAAAAATTTAAATCCAGAATCACGTTTTTGTTTTAAGTCAACCTGAGCATCGTCTCCACAAATAATCATTTTAGATCCTTTACCTATACGGGTAACAATCATTTCCATTTGTTCGTGTGTAACGTTTTGAGCCTCGTCTACAATTACTATACTGTTTACAAACGTACGTCCCCTCATAAATGATACAGGCACTATCTCTACTAGACCATCGCTTATACATTTTTCTACTTTATCTTTATCGTAAAGTAAATACATGTTTTGATAAATAGGTTGTACCCAAGGATCCATTTTTTCACGTAAATCACCTGGTAAGAATCCAATTTCTTCTTTTGATACAGTAGGGCGAGTAATTATAACCTTTTCACAATCCTTTACAAATAATTTTTCAAGAGCAATTTGGCAAGCAAGTAATGTTTTACCTGATCCTGCTGCTCCTGCTAATAAAGTAATTGTGTTGTCTAAAATTTTAGCTTTAGCTTCTTTTTGTTCTTCGTTTAATTGGATTTTAAAGCGAATTGGATTTTTTGGTTTTCTTTTTTCCTTGAAGACTTCGTCTTCATGATGGTTAGAGGTCATAATTTTTGAAATTGATTTTTACTAATTTATCAAGTCCAGCGTTAACATGCATAGCATCATCTAACACTGTCTCGAATTCGAATCTCTCATCTAGTGGTAATACTAGATCAACTTGAGAACCCCACCTAATTAGACTAAATCTTTCGTTTTGAGCACAAAGATCTAATTGCTTCTTAAATGGAGCAATCACGTTTACGTCTTCATCTGCTATTTGTAATAAATAATAAGTATAATTTAAAGAAGGAACATATATTTGATTAAACATACGTTCGTTATATTTTAAGTATT
>Ga0099846_1001294_pt1 | contig 10388 bp, 13 predicted proteins | sample CB_VirMetaG_FD_78180 | JGI IMG/M metagenome (GOLD analysis project Ga0099846, IMG submission 78180) | Freshwater to marine saline gradient viral communities from Chesapeake Bay - CB_1504_1 Viral MetaG | ecosystem: Environmental > Aquatic > Marine > Coastal | place: USA: Chesapeake Bay... | reverse complement strand
TCGGTCTTTGCCCTTTACCATTACGCCGTCGATCCGACCGTTTATCGTCTGTAGCATGGTCAAAATCTGGTCGAGTTGCGCTGCCGTTGCTTCGCGCTCTTCCTTGCGGGCAACATCACGCGCATTGGCCTCTGCTCGCAGGACAGCAATATCTGTGCTCTGGACCCCCTGAGTCTTATGTAACATCCACAACCACACCACCGCAGGCACGATGAGGTACTGCATGATTGCATCAATGAGTGGAAGTGGGTCGTTCATAGCAACTCCTCAGACGAAAAAGAGCGTTGCCGCCGTCACATTTGCTGCTGCAGAAACATGAGGGTCGCTGGAGAACAGCAGGCCATCACCGGGCAACGTAATGTGGTGCGTGTCAGACGCCGCAAAATCCATATCTACGATCGTTGGGCCACCGTCGCCGTCAGTCAGTGTAAGGCGTCCAGCGCCTGCCCCAACCGTGGCGATCAACGCACCGAGGCGTGCACGTCCCATAGACGTCGCCCCCGTACTCGTAACGCGTTTTGCGCGTACATCAGATGCGTACATGGGTTATCCCTTCTTGGTAGATGGTTTCTTCGAGGTCTTCGTGGGCTTGGGCTTGCGCCGCTCGAGCTCATCTGCGTCAGCAGGTGTCCATTTAATTGTCATGGTTACACCTTACGTCGAGGAGATGGCTGTACCAGCCGCGGAGATCCAGTCCGTGCCGTCAGAAACAGCAACTGTTGGTGCGCCTGCGAGGCCGTCAGATACATACACAACAGTGCCTGCACCCGCTGTGGCAGCGGAAGGGGCGGTGAGTACAGTGTATGTGGGGAGTTTGGCGGCGCCTGTGATGTCGCCTACGAAGCCGTTGGTCGAGTTGACCGGGCCCGAAAAAGTCGTAGTTCCCATGAGATTCTCCTGTCTGGGTTAAGGTCAGCCGCATCATGCGACTGTCAGGGATGTGCGCAGGATAGCACGTTGAGTGGGGGCTGTCCACACAAGCAAAAAGGCCCACCGAAGTGGGCCTTTCTATCGACAATCGCCTTATAAATAAGGCTTATACGCCGGGTGAGGCATACATGCCGAGCGGATCGCTTACCCCGAAGCTGTAACGTTCCCGCGCTTTGTAGCGAGTGTTACCTGTGTCGAAATCGCCGTCCATGGTTGTTGCCATTGGCGAGCGCACAAAGTGCTTGTACCCGTTTGGCACGTCCGTACCAAGGAACCAAGCATCAGTGTCCGTCAGGTAGTGGTTGACGCGGTAGCCTTCTGGGATGGACCCATTGGACTTCAGTGCGTTCAGGTCGTTGTCGGCAGTGCCAACGCGGAGCTCTGTCTGCAGCAGGCGTGTCGCCACGAACATCAACGCAGGTGGAACGATCAGCTTGCGCGGGCGAGCCGCGATCAGCAGGCCACGCTCGTCAGTGAACGCTGCGATGTCAATCACAGCCTGCTCGAGCGAGGTTTCGTTCAGGTCGGCATCAACTGCGGGGCGGTTACGGTTTGTCACACCTTGCACGGTTGGGTGCGCAGTGTTGAACAATGTAACGCCGTCGCCGCCAGTGAACGTGTCAAAGCCTGTGTTCAGCAGCTGGGCTGCCTTGACCTGCTTTGTGTACGCCATGGCGCGGGCCAGTGCTTTGGTGTAGCGCGCGGAGAGAGAATCGTAAAGATTGTCCTCCATCGCTTCCTCGGTGATCGAGAAACCCATTGCAACAGTCTCGTGTGTATAACGTGCAGTGAAAGATTCCTGCGCGTTGTCATACGACAATGCCTGACCTTCGTTTTTGACCGGTGCCGCGCCGAAGCCCGACAGTTTGGTCTCTTCTTCGAACGAACGCTCGGACGTTTCCGTCTCATAGATTTCAGCGTGCTCGTTCTCGTACTTGTCGTACTCAAGGCCAAACAAGGCATTGAGGCCGGGGAGGAGCTCTTTCAGGAGCTGTGCGCGTGAGATAGCCATTCCGGATACTCCTTATGCCACGCCAAGGCCGGCAGTGTACGCATGGGATGAAGGATTGAATTTAACAATCACATCCGTAAACGCGTCACCGACAGTCGAGGTGGTGCTTTCAACAAAACCAACGACCTTGAAGGCGATCGTGGCGGTGGCGGCCGATGTCGCAACGTCCAGAGCAACTTTAGAGTTACCTGTCGCTGTGTTGCCGGCGGTCTGGTTCACACCCATGTTGGTGTGCAGCAGCGCTTGGGCAACAGGTGCATCGGCTTGGACCTGAAACAGTGTGTTCGGGTCATCTACGACATACGCAATGGCGTCAGCCGCTACTGTACCAGTCGGCCAGTAATTGCGTGTCGTAAAGCCGTATGTCGGGTCAGTGTAGGCGCAGCCCACAAAAACGCCAACCGTGCCGGCTGCGAACGGATCAGCGTTGGTGCCGACGTCCGTGACTTTGGTGATTGTACCGTCAGTATGAACCTGAACGATGTCACCGTTAAAGATATTGGCCGCGTACCCGGATGCGATCTTAATCGCGCGGGTAGAGCCAGCGAACGGAGTACCGCCGATCAAATTGATCGGGCGGAGGCCGTAGGGAGAAGCAGCTGTAGCCATTTCAAATCTCCTAGAAGGCGAAAGTTACAGCAAGAAGCACCATGCTTACTTGCCAAACGAAGTGCGCGAAGACCGTTCCGGTTTTAGAACGGGCATACGTGGGTCCGAATTTCGCATGTAGTTGTTGTCAACCGCATCCATTGCGCGACTGGCATCACCCAGCTGAGCCTCAATACGAGACTCTGCGATATCGTCAGAAATTGCACAGAGAAGAAGACCGCCAACCTCGATGTTCCCCTTAAAACGGGAGTCCATGTCAGAGACGAGCTGCATCTCGGGGTAGTCGGATGCTTTGACCGGCGTGTATCCCTCACGGAAGCGAGTCGATACATTGGGGTTGTCCGATGCACCAAGCAGGGCCGTCCGAATCCAGCGGAATTTTACTCCCTCACGGGCTTCGGGGGTCGGCAAGGCCGATGGACGCGTCCACGTTTTTTTGCGCGATGTTGCATCGCGAGTCTCAGCGGTCCGGGGTGTACGATCAGCCATTTTTAGCATCCTTCATGAGTTGCGCCGCGTATTGTTCGGGTTTGAGGCCCAACCGCTTGGCGAGAGCGGCCTGTGTCGAGGTCAACTTAATACGGCGTGGTGAGGGGGCAGAACGTCCTGCCGGGGCCACCACGTTAGCCGCTTTCCGGGGAGTCGGTGTGACCTCTTCACCTGCACCATCGGAAAATTCGTCTGCAAACCGCTTACGTACAGCGGAGTCAATCTCAGTGTAGTACGTTTTACTGTTCGGATCAACACCGTTGCGTACGAGCCGTTCATGGACGCCGAGCGCGAAACCCGTCATCTCACTGTTATTGCCGTACCACTTGTTGTTGTTCATCCACTCAGTCTGGCGTTCGTCGAGCTTGACCGTCGGCTGAGGCTTGGGTTGCGGTGCAGGCTCTTCCTGCGCGCGCGGTGCCGGGCGGTAGTTTTGCAGCTGGGACAGGCGACCCTGCAGTTCGATCATCTTGGACTGAGCGTCCACGATCTTATCTGCATCTCCCAACTCGTAGGCAGAGCGGTATGCAGCCTTCGCACTGTTAAGCTCGCTCTCGACGCGCCCCTTGGCCTGTTCTACCACGGCGCCTTGGCCCTGTGTCAACTGCTCTTGGAGCTTCTTGTTCTGCTCGTAGATCGACTTGGCGTAGTTTGTCGCCTCGTCCCGCTCACGTGCAGCGGCTGCCTGTTGGCGTGCCGCCTCCTTGGCCTCAAACGTCAGCTTCTTGATGCGTTTCTGCACCGCTTCGCTGTAGCCCTCAAGATCACCCTCGTCTGGGATGTCCTCTTCCTTGGCCGGTTCCGCACGGCGCGGTTTGTCGTCTTCCGCTACGTCGTCGACGATTTCGATCTCGAACTCGCCTGATTCATCTTCCTCGATCTGGTCGCCATCAACCTGATCGGTGTTTTGCATGGTTTTCGTATTCATTCTGGAACCCTCTTGGTTGCGGCCTTGACTGCGTGCATTGCAGCAGTCTCGATGTCCGTTTGTGCGAGCGCTTTGAGGCGAGCGATCTCATTGCCGCGCATCTCGCCGTAGGCGCTGTCCATTTCTTGGAGCGGGATCATCTCGATCAAGTCGATCAAGTCAGCCGCGGCCTGCTTGATCTGGCCGACCATGCCGTCACCTGACGGGTTGAATGTGATACCTACGCGGTATTCGCCTTTTGTCATCTTCATAGCTTACACCCTTGCAAATCCGCGGGGGTCATCAACCACCGCTTCAACTGTGTCGTCATTGACCAGACGGAACTCTTTCCCGCCAATCTTGAATCGTGTCCCGGAATATGACCGGAAAATCACGAAGTCGCCTTCCTTGCACCAAGGCCCGGATGGGAACTTTACAGGGTCGGAGTAGGCTTCGCCCCCAACAGCGACAACCAATCCAATAATAGATGCTGTGGATTCGGCATCTTTGATGCTGTCTGGCATGTAGACTCCGCCGTCGGTCTTCTCTCTGACGTCAAGCGTCGTGACGAGAAGGTGGTAGCCTACCGGTTTGGGGAGTTTAAGACGTGTCGCGTCGTCCATTTCACTGGGTTCGTACATAGTTCACCTCATGCAACGATCTCGGCTCGTTGTAGCCGTCGCCGGACCACCCGGCTACACCACTCTATGTGGTGCTATCTCAATCCTCAATATACCTCTGTTCGATTTCAGAAATATCCTCGAGCAGTGCTTCGACGGCCTCAACCTTTGCGACCACCTTTACATACGCCTCATAGTCTTTCGGACCACCAGACATAAGGTAGTCCGCAAGGGACTCCTTATAGTCGTTCATGCGGGACCTCAGTGCATCTAGTGGGTTCATTCTGCTTCTCCCTCGCCCTTATCGGCGCTCGCAATAATATCCTTGGCAACCGCAAGGCCCATTTCGGCCCCTTTGGCGCGCATTTCGTTCGCCTCGCCCCGCATATCTGTGGCGATCTTGACCCCTAGATTTGCCCCGGCGCGGCGATCTTCTGACTCGATCCGCTCGGACTGTACTGCCACGTTGGCCGTCTTGATCTTCTCGTCCAGCTTGAGCTTCTCGACGTCCATGAGTGCGTCGTGCTTGGCCTGCGCCTCTTTCAACGCGACCTCGCGGGACTTCAACTCGAGCTCTGCGCGCTGGATCTGCGTCAGCGGGTCTTGTGCCTGCTTCTGCGCTTCCTGCTCTGCTGCTTCCGTCTGGTTCTTCTGCAGGAGCTTGTCGGCGGCGGCGGCGGCCAGACGCGACACCTCACGTTCGAGATCCTCTGGGAGCGACGCTTCCGGATCAGGCATCTCAACACCCAGCTGTTTCTGGATATCCACGCGATACTGCATCGCTACGTGTTCTGTCACGTGGGACGACAGCGCCGCTTGAATCGCGCCGGCAAACGGGGATTGCCCGACCATCTGCTGAATTTTCGGGTCCTGTGCGGCTGCCATGTGGACCGCGATATGCGCCTCGTGGTCCTGATACGAGAATACTTTGACCGGTTCTTGCTTGAGCATCGCCATGTTCTCGGTAACGGGGTCTTTGGCCTTGATGTCCTCTGGCAGTTTGATGATCTCGTCGGCGTCTTGGATACCAAGGACCTCGAGCATCTGACGGTGTAGCTTGCCGAGGTCGTACAGGTGTGGCGCCTGCTGGGCCAGCTGCAGTGCTGCTTGGTACTGTACCACACGCTGCGCCATCGTCGCGGCGTTCGGGTCGGACACCGGCACAATGTCGACGCTCTTGTTGAAGTCGTCTGTCCGGCTGAACTCACCCTCGATCTGATAGTCGTACTCTGGCTCCATATAGTCGTGGATGATCGCCGCGATGAGCCGAAGCTCTTTCTTCAGTGACGCATGGAGGCGTGCTTGGACGCCCGTCATCACCTTCATGGACCGCTCTAGCAGTGCGAGCGTGGTGCCCACGGGCGCTTCCGGGTTCATATTGCCCACTTGGACGTCAGCCACGGAGCCGATGCGACGGCCTTCTTCGACCACATTCCCGAGTAGCTGATACAGCACACCCGACGGTTCTTTGTATGGGAGCGGGAATAGCGACTCGCGCAGTGTGCCGCCTGAGACGTCCACGTCACGCCACTCGCCCGGCTGCAGGGGGGTCCCATCGCCTTTGATCCGCATGCCACGCGCTTTGAGGCCCGCAGGCAAGTTAGAAAGTGTACCGGCATCAATAAGCTGCCGCATAATAGATGTCGCAGACTTGGCAAGGCCACCGATCATGTGGATCAGGCCAGTGCCATAGAAGCCCATACCCGGCAGGTAGCGGTAATGCACGAAGTGCATGCGCTTCAGCTTGCGGCGGTCGTCATCATACCAATTCCGGCGGATCGCGAGGATTTCACGGGAGGATTTGTCGATTGTCACTACATACGGGCGCGGGATACCTTCCGGATCGTCATATTCCTCGGGCATGTTCATCGTGACATGCATCTCGAGGATGGTGTGCCGATCATCGTCGTCAATGACAGCCTCTTCACCATTCATCTCGTCGTATTTCTCTTGGATATCCGAGAAATCTGCTGTGGGTTCAGGCAAATCGACGTCGCGATAAAAGCCGCCACCTTGCAGCTTCATGATCTCGATCGGCGTCTTCTTCATAATGTGCGTGTACCGCTCGCACGTCATCAGATCAGACACGCCGTAGGCCACCACAAAATCCTCCGCAGGCACAAACGCAGACACGGCGCGCTCCAGCAACGGGTCATAGTAGACCTTCTTGAACGAAGAGCCTGCCAGCGGCAGGCGGAACAGCATCTGCTCCATCTCTTCGCGGTACTCGGGCATGTGGTCAGTCAGCTGGTAGTTTAACTCCTGCTGTACGCGCTGCGCCTGCTCAGTCTTCTCGGGGGTCAACTGACCGATAATCTTTGTACGTACGGGACCCGAGGCAGGGAACAACTCGCCCATGGCCTGTGCTTGGAACCGCACGACGGCCTCGGTCAGCATCGGGTGGAACACACCGGACGCACCTTCCCATGGCTGGGTGCGCTCCTCGATCTTCATCCCGAGCAAATCAAGACCCTTAACATAGGCCGTGGCCCAGTCAGACCGCGACTGCCTGTCGGAGTCAAACGACGCGACCAGCTCACTGGCCATTGATCCGAGGGTTGATTCGTCAATATAATCGGCGAGGTTGGCATCGTGCTCGATCGCTTCTCCAGCAAGAACTTGGTCGATGTCATCCATGTCAACCATGATGCTACCGTCGTCAGATTCTTCCGCCACTTCGATCTCGACCTCGAGTGCGTCGGGGTCATTGTCGCCGAACATCTCTTCCATTTCCTCGACGGAGAACGGTTCCAGCGGTTTTTCGATAGCCATAGTGTGCTCCTAGCATGATTTCGTCTAGTAATAGTCGACTTTGCGTCGCCAAGGCAACTCTTCGTCTTCTTCATCTGTCGGTAAGCGCAAGAAACCCCCTTGGCGGAATCTCATAAGTGCCATTACCGTGCTGTCCACATGGTCGTCATTTGCCATAAACGGGAAGCCTGCGATCTCCTCGATTACTTCCTCGGCCCAGCGCCGCGTCGGCACCCAGCAGATGCCAGAGGCAATGATATCGGCCACGGAGTTCAGGCGGGCCATCTTGTCCCCGCTCCCGCGGTGCGGTGTGTATTCCTGCACTGGCACGCCAGATCGGCGCATCTCCTGATACAGGGCCACACCGGCGGACTTCTTCTCCACAATAAAGGAATCAGGGTCCCATGTCTCATATTCTTCCGCGGCGAGCCGCTTGAGCTCTGGAAATTCGAGCCGCTGCTTGATGGCATTGAGCAGGATGATATTGTGCATGTCCTCTTCTTCGTTGAAGAACACGCCCCACGTCGTGATCGACGTATAGTCGGCACGGTTGTTTGTCTCGGCCGCCGCGTCGAGGGACATGATAATGTAGTCACACTCGGGCGGGTCCTCCTTGGTCCAGATGCGCCACCACTCCCGCTTCACGATCGCAGCTTCTTCTGCAGTGGGCGTCTGTTGGTACTGCGCGTTCCACTGAAACACAGGCATACTGGCCTTGGTGCGATGTAGCGCCGGCAAGTCAAAGAACTCCGGCCACAGGGCCTTCTCGACCGTAGTCTCGTTGCCGTCGGCATCAAACTTCGGGATCTGCATAATCGCAGGGAACTCGAAGACCTCGTACTGGTCTGAACCTGCGTTCTTTGTCATGTCGTCGATCAGACGCCCGATCATGTCCAGCTGATGCCATCTCGTGTGTACGACGGCCACGGCCCCACCCGGCATTAGGCGCGTTCTGGCGCCGTAAGCAAACCACTCGTATGCTTTGTCGAATACCCCGTAGTTGCCATTCAGCACGTCTTGCTCGGAATGTGGGTCGTCAATCAGCAGCATGTGGGCACCACGACCAGCAAGCGCGGACCCAACGCCACATGCGAAGAACTCACCACCTGCGGTTGTATTCCAGCGGCCGGCGGACTTCGAATCCGAGGCCAACGCCACGGTCGGAAAGACTTCGCGGAAGTCGTCTGTATTGATAAGATTTCGCACTTTACGGCCAAAATCCACCGCCAGATCAGTGGTGTGCGAGACCAACATGACCTTGTGGGATGGGTTCCGGCCGAGGTACCACGCCGCATAATAGATGGAAACCATCTGGGATTTACCGTGTCTGGGCGGCACGGAGACACATATACGGTCTTTTCGCCGCGCCTCGATATCCTCTAGGAGCCCTGCTAACTTCTTATGGTGGGCCCCGACCTTATAGTCAGCCTGCATGTGGCAGCAGAAGGCGATCAGATCGTCACGCAGTTTCTGGAGCCGCTGCCGCTCCGACAGGTCCCCCACGAGCTTGTCCAGCTCAGCCAGCTCTTGCTCGTCTAAGTTGTCTACGTTGTCCAACAGCAGGTCTATTTCTTCCTGCGTGAACTGAGTAGTGGGGTTAGGCATTCCACACCACCCGCGCCGGGTTGTCATCCGGGAGCCGTGTCATGACGGATTCTCGCAGCCATTGTTGCGCGCGTGGGTCAGACCACTCCCTGTCAGATCCGTAGATGTACACCATTTTGGCACGATGTCCCGCACTGCTCTGCCCACATATGAGATGTAGTTCTCCGGGCGAAGATCGCAGGTTTTGGTGATTCCACGGCGAGTAGACATGCAGGTCAATCACGTCCTAATCCCCCAACTGGCTTTCGGCCACATTATACGCATTGACGGTATGTACGGCTGCGGCCAGTGCTCCGGCCATCGTAAATCCTCCCACTCGCCCGACAATATCATATGCACTCTGGCCGTCGTGTTCGAGGAAGACTGCCGCCATACCTACGATCTGCCCGCTTTTGGCCCGCTCCAGCAAGTCCTCCAGTACCTCGACCAAGAAGCGATCCGGTTCTCCGGTGGGGGCTCCGACGGGTCTGCCTGTCAGGGCTACAATATTATCAATCATTTTCAATGATCTCCGCGTCTTCTATCCCGGGCTCCGGGTCGGTAGGGGTTACGTTTTTGAGGGCCGTGAGCTTCTCACGTAGCTTCTCGCGGATGTCGTCCGTTGTCTGGTGTGTGACCGTCACTTCGCTGCGGTCCGTGAACAGACCCACGTCGGTGATCTTGCCCAGCAGCTCCATGGCCCGCAGGCGAATACGCGGGTCCGGGTTCTCCGTCTCCTCGATCAGCTTGTTTGTCACCATGTGCCGCACCTGCACCGCGTCCTTCACGACGGCATGGCCGAAACGATTCAGGATATCTGCAGTGAGCTTGAGTGCCGCAGGCGTCTGACGAGACATGCGAGACGGCGTCGCCGCGGCCGATGTCGACATCGGGTCTTTCGCATACTGCGTGGCCAAGGCCGCGGCCATATGCCTGTCCTCGTCGCTCGCAGGTTTAGGTTCGAGCCCGTACTGCTCCAGAAGATTTGCCGCTGCAGCTGCAGCTCGGGCCGTCTGAATCAGGTCAGCCTGACCCTTGAGGTCGTCTTTGTCCGGCACCGGGATGCCGTCGTCTATATCTAAGTGCAGCGCCATGGCTGAGATCCGTCCTGTAAATAACAGATAATACCCCCACTATATAACATGGGACTCCATACTGTAAACCATGCCAAATGAGGGGGTGGGGGTCTGTGTAACACGTTAAATATACAAAGGGGGTGGGGGGTGTTTTATGCACTGGGCGGCTGAGGTCGACGAGAATAGGGGGTGGTGTAGTTGACCAAAACGGTCAGGATTGTGGTGGGTTTGAGTGGAATAGTATGTATATAGAGGGAAGAGCTATCGTGGCCAGCGGGGGGATGCCCCTCGGTGGGGTCGCCAGATCGCCCGATTCCCGCGTTATGCCCCACGTATAACGCCACAAAACCACGTTAAACCGTAGTAAATGGGGTGAAGTCGAGACATAGCGCCTATAACGTGCTATACAT
>Ga0099846_1001290_pt1 | contig 10406 bp, 21 predicted proteins | sample CB_VirMetaG_FD_78180 | JGI IMG/M metagenome (GOLD analysis project Ga0099846, IMG submission 78180) | Freshwater to marine saline gradient viral communities from Chesapeake Bay - CB_1504_1 Viral MetaG | ecosystem: Environmental > Aquatic > Marine > Coastal | place: USA: Chesapeake Bay... | reverse complement strand
GTGCGGAAATCAGTAGCCATTTAGATACCTCATATTACTTGATAAACCATTTACGAACTCGGCACCGCGCTTCGTTCGTTTCTTATGCACCTAGTATGCACCAGCAATAACGACTTGTCAAGCGATGCATACGTTGCAGACAAACTCACCACTTACAGGATCCAACACGATATGTCTTTCTGGAATAACCGAAAGTGGAATACCTGCCACTTCCAAACTATCGGTATTCATAAATTCGTAAGCAGGGAAAATCTCCTTTACTGCCAGATTGTTACAGCAGCCACATATATCCATGTTGAATAACATTAGCTTTCCGTTTTCAATACCTTGACGAAAATGCTTTACCTTGAACCTATTAGGTATTACGCTTGAGGACGTGTTCATTTGTCTTTTCCATTTGAGTTTCGTTGTAATACTTTGCAGCTTCCTTCGACATAGGTGCAAGCACGCTGGTTTCCGACCAATTTTCCTTGATAAGATTGTGCTTTGGCGGTCGAGTGCTAGTTATGATGTTATATTCGGGGAATACGATTTCCAAACAATCCGAATAACTCTTGGCAATATCACCCCAATTGACCTTATTCACAATTGCAGGGAGTGTATGCCAACCACGCTTGCGCGTTGCAGAATCGTTGGGCACATAGCACTCTGCCCGAACCAAAGCACCCGGCGCAATACCCATATCAGTCAAAGCATTACAAACATTTGTGCGATCCTCAAGAATCTTGATACGTTGAAGCCGACGCTTTTCCGCAAGATCCGGGCACTTTGCGCGAGTATGACCAGCTTCACGGCAAAACCCGCACTTGCGCTTCATATCCTGTGCAAGATAAGAGTTAGGATTTTGAGCAATAATCTGCTTGACTTGTGGGCAACTTCGCTTGGTATGCCCATAAGAATAACAGTGACGACACATTGATTGACGACGAGCCATATTCGTTTTCTCCTTATCGGTTCACGCAGCCAGTATATACGATCCCACGCTAGGTGTCAAGCGTATTGAGAACCACGGGCAGTTCATTGAGTAACTCGCCTTCATCACGATAGATTGCATTGTAGCTGCCAGTATTAGACTTTACTTTTACGTCAAAACGATTATCATAACTCTGCACGATTTTCATCTGATAACCGTGGCACTTTCCCGAATAACAAATTGTCAAATTGTTATAGTTTGTGCGGCATTTCCACCGAGAATCAGGAATAATGTTTTGGATATTGTTTAGGATATTCATACTTGCACCTCCGAAAATCTGGTACAAGCATAGCGCACTATTTAGGTGCTGTCAACTGTTCTGTATCTTCTGGAAACCTTTACTAAACAGACAACTAATTATAGTGTTATCTTATTTGTAAGAAAAGGAAAAGAGTAAATGAACATTACCCGTAAAGAGATCAATAAAATCATAACTGAAGAATATAAAAAGCTAATTCAAGAGTGCGGCGACCATTATAGTTATTACCAATCTGGAAAATGTGGTGGCGATTATGGTCAGCAAGAAGAAACCGGTATGGTTTCCAGCAACTTGCGCTCATTAGCAGATAAAGCTGCTGAATTAGCAGAGAAAATGGAACAAGCTGGTATGATTGAGGAATGGGTTCAAGAGAAAATTGCAGTTGCAGAATCCATGATCGATTCCATTTACGATTATATTTCTTACAATGAACAACCAGAATTAGATGAGCAGAGCGATTATGTTAGCATGGATCCCGCTCAATACACAGAAGAAGATTACGTCGAAGATTTATAGTTCTTCATAACAAAATCATTCATTGCAATACTTGAAGCAACAGCCGCGTTTAGAGAACGAACACTTCCATACTGTGGAATATAAACAAATCTATCACACAATTCCAAAGTATCATTCGTGATACCCGTGCCCTCCTCCCCGACTACTAGTAGGGGTGCATTTGGCCAAACAAAATCATATATTGGTTCTGCTCCCGGCACAGTATTTTCCAGAGCAACAAACGTATATTGTTTCTTCAATTCAAGCAAATGCTTACGCTCGGGTATGTGTATGATACTAGTGTAGTGGTGGGTACCTACCGTACCCCTACGGTCGTAGTGCTTACGCCCATAATAATACATTTCCTTGCCGCCAAAAGCATTGCAGCTTCGTAGGACTGAGCCTATATTGAAATCACCAACGAAGTTTTCCATAAGCACAGCGAAATTGAAGCTGCGCTTCTTTAGTTCTTCGCGGATAAGATCCTCAGTCCACGACTTGAACATATCATTTACATTTCGATTATTCATTTTGACAACCTGCTAAAAAGAAAATAGGGTGGGGAATACGGTATTACTGTCCCAGCTTCAATCCAGAATACTCTTACAAAAGGCTGATAGTTATTTTCGCCCTTTTCTATAATAATACCATGTTCTTTTCCGTTTCTATCACTATATACAACAAAATCGCCTACTTCTAGATCTTCGTGCTGCGCTGGCATATCCTCAATCATTTTCATTTAGATAATACCTCTTCATTTAGATAATACCTCAACGTCATCGTGGACAACAAAACTCTCATGGTTTTGATTGATCCAATGAATATGATAATGAAAATTAGTTATCTGCGTAATGATACCATAAAATTCTGTATTTTTCTTGAATTTACAAAGAGAACCTATTATTGGCTTCATTTTGATAATAGCTCCCACGCTGAACGGTTCTTAATATAACTGGTACCGCCATCATATCTTTTGGTGTCAACCCAATAGACTTCAGCATATTCATTTTTCACATCTATAACGATAGCTAAATGAAAGCTACCCAAGGGGTGATGGTACCTAACCAAGTCTCCGATTTTCCATATCATTTGGATACAACCTCAAAATTTTGGGTCATGCTATAGATATAACTCTTGGTACCGTTTTCAATCCAGCATATTTCATAATAATTGTGACTAAATTCTGTTTTAGTTTTAGATACAACAATACAATAATGAGAACCGATAGATTCCTTATTCTTCCAACCGTCATATCTCAAAAGATCGCCAACTTCATATTCCATATGACACCGACATGTTTGTTATGCAGTTATCTTTATCGGAAAATTCAGTTGTAGGCGCTCCACCATCAAACCATGAAACGCGGAATTCATTATTATAAACTTCACCCTTTTCAATGATGATGCCAAAACTTATATAGTGATTACCATGGCGCTGGCTTTCATACTTCATCAAGTCACCGACTTTCCAGTTATTTTTCATATGGACCTCCCACTAGAAAAAAGTTTGATGCAAATTCAAGGGTTGGGTTGTGCCCATCAAGCCAGAAGATTTTATACATTTTCTTTTGGGCATTATACGAAAGCACTATTCCATAAGCGGAATCATCATATTTATCCTCGGATATATAAACAAAATCGCCAATATTATACTGCATATCGTTATCCAATTTTGGTGACTGTATTGCCTTGTTGGGATGGATTTTCTGTAGTGTACGAGTCATCTGTATACCAATAAACACAGAATCTTTCACAACCATTACGAGTGGTTGCTTGGTGCCATATAATACCATATTGGATTTGATCCCAACTCTGGTATTTCATTAGGTCGCCAACTCGCCACTGGTTATCCACAGTTATCCTATTTTAGAAAGACAGTCATCATCCCTTGTGGGATCTACACGCAAAGATTCAGTTGTATATACTTGTTCAAGGATCCAATAGACAAAACATTTATTATTTCTAATTTCAGTTATCACGCCATAATCAGTTCCGATAAATGTACCATCGAACTTCATAAGATCGCCAACCTTCCAATCTTTCATAGTTTCACCATCTCAAACGTATTGAAATCGGTGGAATAATAACAGCGCTTTATTCCAACAAAACGCATAGCCTCTTGGCACATTGGGCAAGGCTTGGAATTCTTTAGCTGACCTGCTGGATTGATACGAACAACATAAACATCACCATTTCGCGTACCATCCTTTTCCACATTTAGAATACAACCAAGCTCCGCGTGAAGCGTGGCTCGACCTGCATTTGGATTGCGAAAGCGTGCGCCAAATGAACAAGTGTTATTCTTATTGTGTGCAACGTTGATAACGCTGCCCCCGTTGATAAGGACAGCGCCATGACGGAACTTGCCGTAGCTGCTTTGGTTTGCAACACGACGAGCCAGCTCAAAATTTCGCAGGATACGCTTGGAAGGTTCGATTATCTTATTCGGTTCGGACTCCATAAAAACCTCATTAGGACGGCAGATTGGGAATAAAACAGATGCGATTTTTTGCTTCCATCGCATATAAATCAATATAGAAATCTGCCTTACCTAATGAGTATAGCTCAATAAAACCTGACATTACCAAATACTCAACATCAGTCTTGGAACTGTCAGCAAGCTCCATTAGATAAGCGGTGCGCTCATCGCGATAAAGGTGAGTATCATCGAATTCAACAATCAGATCATTGGTATCCATTTTACTTCTCCTTCTTGGTTTTGGCAGGGCGACCCCGCTTTTTCATATCACTTACCATTTGCTTGTTCTTGGCATCAAGTGCTTTTTGTTCATCCGTTTTCTTTGGACGACCACGCTTCTTCGGTGGTTCAGCTAGAATCTTTTCAACCTTATTGATATATTCATCAACTGTTTCAGTCGTAGGATTCTTGCGCTCTTTCATCGAGGGAACAACATCAATTGCATCGCCCATACGAAATAGACTTTTGTTCTTCTTCTCGTTGGTTAGAGCAAACACTTGGATATATTTGTTGCCGCTCTTATGAGTAAGCACTTTCGACTTGAAGTAAGTTAGTTGCCCAAAGATAGGCGTTTTATCTCGTTTGGTTTTCGGGACACCGTTCAATGCCTGAACACAACCCTTAGCATACTCCTGCGCGTCAAGATAGTCAACAGGGCTGAACATCCTGTGATCAAGGTTGAAAACGATCATGAATACTTTATTATTATATCCGGGGATTGGCGACCAATCTGACGAGTGATAAATGCCATAGATTTCCCTGTTGTTAGGAAAATCAATACCCTTGTAGAACTTATTCATTGTCAATACTTTATACTTCATGAAACCTCAATCAAGTTTTCTGCGATCCACTCCTCACTTGAAGTGAGAACATCGTGAATTAGGTAAAACGGTTTATTGTAATCCGCCTTTTCATGAATCCTTACGACAATACCTCTGCCGTTCATGACAAGATCGCCCACCTTATATTTTGGTGGTTTTCTTTGGAAAGTATATTTTTGCTCTCTGCGTTCTTTTCTGTTCATGCTAAAAGGGGCGTACACCATGCAGTATACGCCCCTGTCCTCCCGTTGTCAAGTTAGTTGACTACTATAGTCTTTACCTTGGGTTCGGGCTTCTTTAGTTTTGGAACGGTTAGAGTGAATACTCCATCCTTATAAGTTGCCTTTGTACCATCAACGTCCAAGCCTTCAGTATTCCAAGAAAAGCTGAACGAACCAGCATAATGATTTTTCTCTTTTGGCTCATAACTTACTGCAAGTGAACCATCTTTTACTGTTACTTGAATGTCCTCACGCGCTGCTCCCGGCACAGGATAACTGCCCTCAAAATAATCGCCTTTATCGGCTAGAACAAAACGACGACGAGTATCATTTGAGCTTGTATACTTGAATTCATTATTCAAGCGTAGTGGGAAAGGAACTGAGTAAAACATTATTATAACCTCCATGAAATAAGGCGAGGGTGTCCTCGCATCAATAGTAAAGTATGACCCGATTTCTTGTCAAGGGGTCATTTCCAAAAAATCTGAATAAATAAAATTGTAAATGAAAGTGCTGTGCAAACAAGATTTTTGGCTGTAAAGACTGGTTCCCCAGCAAACATATATGTCATTAGCGGGAACGTGACATATGATAAACCAAACATCAAGAATCTAGTATTCCACAACGCTCCGAAATACTTGTAAGAATAATTTGCTGCATACCAGAATACAATACTAGAAGGCAAACCAAAAGCAACAGCGGCTAGTAATGGCTTACCTTCCCAGAACTTCCATGTGAATTGAGAATTAGATTGAAACCAAGTCAGTATGTGACCAGCCAAAGTAAGCAGAACTGCAAGTATAAGGCTAATCATCCTCAAACCTTTGCGGGTTCACTGTCCATAATGCATATTGATAAATAAACTTTTTACTATAATGTTCCCATTTACTTTTATCAAACAATAAATTACTTTCCTGTGCAAACTGCATGGCTTTATCCCAAGCAACAACTTCTTCTCGCAAAACGTCTATCCTAGTTGATTTGTTCTTGGAACCAAGCGAGTGATCTGTGAGATACTTGGAAGAGAAATCGCTTTGTTGACGCATAAGATAATGACCGACTTCATGTAAGAAAGAATAATACCGACTGATTACGTTCTGCCTAGAATTGATTATAATCTCATTTAGAATTGGATAGTAAGCATTGTCGTCATGCATTGAAAAACGAATTTTTACGCCCTTTTCCGTTAGAATTTCGACCAGTTTTTTGATTGCTTCTGTTGTGTTTTCATTTGTATGCATCTTTCTCCTGTGAGGGGGGGGCACCAGTGGGTGGGGTACTCCACTAGTAGTATGCTGCACTATACCACGCTGCTGGTCTGGTGTCAAGTCTGCTCGCCCTTCAGACTCTTGACAACGCTGACAAGCTTTTCAATTTGTTGCAGTTGTTCCATTGGGTCTTTAGAAGGCTGAGTTGATTGCACAACTTCTGGTTCTTTAGGTTGTGGTTCGACAACATCTTCTTGTTTCTGTTGTAGATTTAGATAAGAAGAAACGTTTTCTTCTGTATCATTGAGAAACATAAGATAGAGTTCAACGTTTTCTTTTAGTCGAGCAAGATGAGGCAAGAACAGTTCATAGTCCTCGTTCTCTAAAAAAGTCTGAAGTTGGACAATTTGATTTTGCAAAGATAAATTATCTGTTTGTTCCCATAACAAAGAAGAAACTTTCTTATTGAATTGTCTTGTGCTAACTGTATGAGAGAATCTTATGTTATTCATTATACCTCCACGATTGCATGATTAGTTGTGATAAGCGTTGACACCACAGAGACAGAATTCTTTAGAGCAGAGCAAGTTACTTTCACTGGATCAATAATGCCTTCATCAAACATATTCACCATTTTTCCAGTTCTAAAGTTATAACCAAGCTCTTTCTTCTTGGAAACCTTATCCAACAGAACATCAAACGACACATCGCAATTGAAACACATTTGACGGAAGGGAGCAGTCAAAGATTGCATAACAATCTCAAAACCAACCTTTTGGGCTTCAGATAAGTTATTAGGCATACGCACCCTACCCGCCGCCCGTACTAGTGCCATACCACCACCTTCGTGAATACCCTCTGCTTGTGCAGACCGAATAGCCTCTAGGGCATCTTCAATTCGGTGTTTCTTTTCAATAAGTTCCACTTCGGATGAAGCACCAACGCGAATAATAGAAATACCGCTAGCCAAACGTGTAATACGTTGTTGCAAGCGTTCACACTCGTACATATCAGAAGTTTCATCAATAAGCTTCTGGATAGTTTCAATGCGTTCGTTTATATCTTCGCCCTTCCCCTTACCACCAACAACTGTTGTCGCAACCTTGGAAGTCTCAATAGTTTTTGCACGACCGAAATCAGATAACTTGAAATCCTTGAAAGACTTTCCTGATTCTCTTGTCCAGAAAGTTCCACCAGTTGCAACAGCCAAGTCTGAAAGGATGGCACGGCGTTCTTCGCCATAACGTGGTGCTTTGATCGCAACAACCTTCATTGAGCCGCGAACAGTATTCATAATCAAGGCAGCTAATAATTGACCTTCAATTTCATCTGCAACGATTGTCAGTGGTTTGTTCTCTCTTGCTGCCAATTCTAGAACAGGTAAAACAGGCTCAACAAATTCTAACTTGTGGTCTGTGATGAATAATAAACTATCCTCAAACTTACAGGTTTGTTGACGATCATTATTTACAAATTGATTACTAGCAAAACCCGAATCAAAGATAAAACCTTCAACAACTTCAAGTGTTGTCTCTTGTGAACGAGCATCCTCAATCGTCACAGCACCATTTCTGCCAGCCATATCAACAGCAGAGGCAACAAGTTTACCAATCGTTGAATCGTTATTTGCTGAAATGGTAGCGATATGTTCAATGTCCTCCAGAGAATTGACGGGCTTGGCATTTTCTTTTAGATAATCTGTCACGGTTTGTACCGCACAATCCATGCCGCGCTTTATTTCTGTTGGATAATGTCCAGTATGAATATGCTTGCGTGAGTTCTTTAGCAATTCCCGCGCAAGAACAACTGTTGTCGTTGTACCATCGCCACACTCTACGTTTGTACGATTCGATGCTTGCTGCACAATCTTTGCTGCTGCATCCTCAAATGGATCTTCTAATTCAACAAAGTTTGCAACAGTTACGCCATCCTTTGTAACGATTGGAGTTCGATCTTTATTCTTTAGAATAACATTGCGACCACCGGGACCAAGAGTTGCTGCAACATAATCAGCAAGCAAATCAACTCCTGTCATAACTTTATCTTCTAAAACTGCATAATGAGAAAAACGTTTTGCCATATTCATATTCCTTTGTGATAAACACAGGCACATGATAAGACAAGCTGAATAATTTATCAAGTATAAAATAAACAAGCCACCTGCATTTCTACAGGTGGCTTGATGTTAGCAAAAGGAGGAGCTAAATTATTTCTTCTTTACGGGAGCAACTGGCTTGCCAGCAGGCTTTGCTGTTTTCTTTGGGTCAGCTTTCACTGGCTTCTTGGAAGCAGCCAAGAGTCTAGCAGCTACTCTTCTCATTAGAGTTTCTTCTAGGGTTGCTTTTTGGATTCTTTGTTTTACTCTGGCTTCAACTTTATTGACCAAGCGACGAACACTTTCGGTCATTGCTGCCATTTCTTCTTCACCACCAGCGGGAGGTGGGGGTAGTTCACCAGCAGCAGGAGCAGGAGGAGCCATTTCTTCTGGTGCTTCTTCGGCGGCTTCTTCACCACCAGAAACAACATCAATTGAAAGATTTAGATCGGCAGCTAAAGAATCCGCCATTGCCTTTAGGGCTTTTTCTAGGGCATCTTCAATCTTACCTTTATCCATGCCGCCAGCGGCACCTTCATCACCCATATCCATTTCTGGCATATCTTCCTCTTCTTCTGATTCTTCTTCGGGTTCTTCTTCTACCTCTTCTACTTCTTCTTCCTCGTCAGCCTCATTCATAAGACCACCAAGATCATATTCGTCCATTTCATGATCCATTTCATTCATGGATTCATCGAGTTCTTCTTCCTCTTTTTCCTCTTCCTTTCCTTTGCCTTCTTCTAAATCTTCGCGACCACTTACATAATCATCACCTTCGTGTTGACCACGACCATGGCTTTCTTTTAGACCGGGAATGTTAGCCAAGGTTTGGAATCTTCTTATTGTGGCTTCATTTAGTAACTTAGACATTTACAATTCTCCTTTTGCTGTAAATCACATTATAAATAGTACTCATTTTGCAAAGATTCAGAATTTTTCTTTTTTATTTTCTTTAATGCGGCTTCTTCTATTTGTTTCACCCGCACAAAAGATACTCCCAATCTTGCTGCAATCTCTCTCAAAGTGAGAGCACCGTTTTGTCTTGCACAAACAAGTGTGCAATTCATGTCCTGTAAATAGTCTAACCAATACTTACATTCCTTTTGTTGGCATGGTTCTTTTGTTTTTTCACATATCTCATCGCAATTCATTATACTCCTTTATTCTAAATCGCTCATTTCTTCGATAATGTCATACAATTCATCAACGTCATCATCATTCAAGTTGAAAGTTTTTTCAATTTCCTTTCCTTTGAGAACTGAACGTGAGTGCTTTTGTTTCTTTGTTTTCTTTATAAGATTTTGTTCTTCGATAAATTTATCAACAGCTTTGCGTATATTAGGTTCGTCTTTTAGATAACCATAAAGAAGAAACTTCATCAAGCCTGTTTGTGTCAGATTTTCTTCACGAATTTTCAGAAGAAGATCTGCATGTTCTCTATCTGTCAGATTCATGATAACTCTTTTGACAGACATGTTATTTCCTCAAAATGTGTGGTGAGCTTTCAATTTGACCAGCGCCAGTTTGTTTTGCCCATACGCAGCGTTGACGCAATTCATAAATGCTATCCGCGCCTGAATATGAAAAACCACTGCGAATACCACGCTCTAAATCGTTTAGAACATCGGCAACAGCACCACGATAAAGAATAGTTGAACTAACGCCCTCAAACGAGGAATAGGTTCCCTTCCAGTTTTGTTGCGCTTCCTTGCTTGCCATACCACGATAAACTTTTTTCATTACACCATCTTGAATAAAAGTTTCACCGGGAGCTTCATCTGTTCCAGCTAGTAGCGAACCGAGCATAACAAAATCAGCACCAGCGGCTAGAGCTTTTACAATGTCACCGCTATTGC
>Ga0099846_1001284_pt1 | contig 10451 bp, 11 predicted proteins | sample CB_VirMetaG_FD_78180 | JGI IMG/M metagenome (GOLD analysis project Ga0099846, IMG submission 78180) | Freshwater to marine saline gradient viral communities from Chesapeake Bay - CB_1504_1 Viral MetaG | ecosystem: Environmental > Aquatic > Marine > Coastal | place: USA: Chesapeake Bay... | reverse complement strand
TCGTAACATTATTTACCGCGTCAGCCTTGACCTTCTCGTAGAAGTGGTTGGCTAACTTGTCTGGGTTAAGAGCAGCACTCAATGCCAGATGATATCCCTTCGCATCACTTATCAGACCGTCATTATCCAAGTACTTAGAAATGAAATTATTAATGTCGGACTGAACACCTTTTATTTCTGACGCATCTCCAGGGCTAAACAGTATCTTACTTCCATTGACATTGAACTCAAAACCTTTGAACTCATCATTGAAAATGTCTTCTGTTTTTTTGTGAAAATACTCATACTTTTTAGCGTTCTGCTCTTGAATATCTTGCGATTGTTTTATATAATCCTTGTAAGCATTATAGCTCTCCTTTTCATCATCAGAAACAAGACCACCTTTCGACTCGATAGGTATCTTATATGTTTCTTTTAATTCATTGAAATACTTTTTAGCTTTAGCAAGTTCTTTCTTTTTAGCTATTTTTTTCTGCTTTATCTCTGAATCCTCATCCAATTCTTCGTCGTAAGAAAATTTATCACTTAATAAGTAATTAATATCTTCGGAATCTAATTCTGCTTCAGTAGCCGCATAGTAGTTAGCTATCAACTCATCTTCATTCTTACTATCGTAGTCTTCATTCAACTTAACAAAGTCGCCTATCCCTCTACCAGTTTCTTTTTTATATTTTAAGAAAGCAGAAACATCCTCTGGAAGTTCCTCGTTACTTTCTTTCTGTCTAAACAAATCATCAACAGACGTTATGTCTTTATTGTATCGTTTTTTTATGTACGACAAAATATCTTCGTCACCTAATTCCGGTGCTTCATCTACAACCTGCTCTTCAACTTGTACTTTCGGTTCATCCCTTAAAGACTCCTCGTGTTTATCAAGCAAAGCCTGTTCAATTTCTTGTACTGATTTTTCTTCCTCAATACCTACCTCTCTTACTTTCATTTAATTAAATTTTATCTTGGTTCAAATTCAGCTAAATCAAAACCATCCAATGTGTCTTCGTTAGACTCAAACGTTATTGGTGGTAGATTATTTTTACGCTGTTCTATTAATTTAGATTGTTGACTAGCCTGTAGCTTCGTTCTATTATCCTTTCGATCCTCCTTGACAAGTTCCTTGTCTAATAAAGCATTGGCATCTACACCCTTTAATCTCATTTGTAGTTGAAACTCCAGCTGCATTAATTGAGACTTAATCTCAGCCTCACCCCTCATTCTCTCAATATCAAAGCCTGCTGACGCTTGAGCAATCTGCATCTTGCTTTGAGCCTCCATCTGTATTTTTTGAGCCGCTATTTGAGCAGCCATTTGTTGTGACTGCTGATTTATTTGAGCCTGCATCTGCTGACTCATGGCTTGGTTCTGTTGTTGCTTCTTCTCCTTATTCTTACGCTTAACCTTTAATAACTGATTGGCTAACTTAACATTCTTAATTTCTCTAATGTCTATAGCGTCTTCCAAGTCGATAGCGTCTCTAGACAAAGCCACCTGTATGTTCTGTTCTAATTGCTGCTTCTCTTCCTCGTCTGGTGAAACCTCTATAAAGATACCAAAGTCATATATGTGTAAGTCCTTGATGTTGTCAATCAACTCTACGTTATACTTTCCAACCTGCATAACAAACTCGTCCTTAAACTCGCTATACTCTAATGCATCAGAAACCCTACAAGAAACAGCTTCAGCTAAGTCTCTAGTGATATCTATTCCAGCTTCTAGTATATGTCTAGTTGCCGTGTTACTATTCAACGCAGCTAATTTCTGTAATCCAACTAAAGAGTTCGGATCTGGAGTTGAACCATCCCTAGCTTCATTTAATCCAGTTACATCCCTTAACATGTTTAAGTAGTGGTTGTAACTTCCAATTAAACTAGCAATTTTAGCTTGACCAGAGTTTTTAGAAAGCTCCTGTATAGGAATCCTAGCGTTATTAAACTCACCATCTTGAGTGAAACTACGACCTATAACACTACCCGTTTGGAAGTACAACCTAAGCGCATCCTCTGGAGTATAAGCCGATCCATTACCAAGGTCAACCTCGTTAAGACCATCCGCATCAATAAATACACCATCAGGAACTACTTTAGATATAACCTGCTGCAACTTCAAGTGTGTAACCTGTATTAAGTCAGCAAAAGGTATCATACGTCTTAATAACGACTCTATATTTCCCTTATACATCCTAGGCGCACACGCAACATAGTTAGGTATAGCGTATTGAGAAGCTGATTTAGGTCTAGCCATGTTTTCAGACATACCCCACTTCAATACGATATTAGTACCCATAACCATAACGCCTTCGTACCATACGTCGATAACCTTCTCTACCTTAGTGAAGTTTCTATCTTCCATCATTTCTGAAGGAGGATCAAACTCATCATCCTTCTCTATAACCTTCTCAGAACCATCCTCGTTTATTTTTTTCTTATAAACAAACTTTTTAGTTGTCTTATAATTAAAGTAAAGTAACGTAGTGGTATCTTGACTAAATATGCTATTATTATATGACTGATTATTACCGTAATAACTAGTCCAATCTTGACTGTATTTACCTATTTCCTCAAGGTCGTCACTACTAAGTGTAGGGTCTATTTTGAGTAATTCACCAATATTAACTGTTTTCACTTCACCCCAATAAAAGCAATCCTTAAAATTAGGGTCTTCAGTATAACTGTAAACAACATTGGCTGGGTCTACATAATTTATCTTTATTCCATCGCCCTTTAAAAACTCATGCTTAGCAATACCAACTCCTAGCGTTGTTATATCGTAATCAACACGAGACTTAATATCCTCATACTTGTTAGTAGCAAACGTAGTGTTTATAACAGCCTCCTCAGCTAACTCTATTGACGACTTATAATTAAGCTGCATGTGTAACGACAATTCCTCGTCATTCGCTGGTATTTCGTCTTGAGGTGAATTAAATGGATCTATTCCAAAGTCATTCTCTATCTGAATCATTAAGTCTTTAGAAACCATATCAGCCTCTAAATTATCTTGATAAGCATTACGCTTTTCAGCAGACATAGAGTCCTGTGCATAAGCCTTAACAGAGAACATTCTGTTAGACATGCCATTAACAACTATATCTATAAATTTAGGAATAATAGGGACTGGAGTCCAATCTAAATTTAAAAAAGAAAGGTCGCCGTCAACAGCTAACTCACTCTTATATTTGGATACAGACTGCTCAGCTCTAGCGTAAAGCCTTAACCTATGAAAAGCATCCCACTGATTATAAAACCTACAGCTACCGTTGTCTTTTCTAAACCACTCATACTGAATAGCTTGACCTATTCTTAAACCAAACTCTAATGAGTCCCTAACTTTACTTGGAACAAATTGACTTGGAAAAGATGATGGATTTACAGTTACCTCTAGTTTATTCATTTTATTATCTCGCTAAATCTACCGCGGTTGTTATATCTTGCAAAATTAATGCTTATTTTTGACTCTTTTTTTAGCGGCTTATACATTGACTTTTGGTTAGCCATAATAGCTAGTCCTGAACTAATTGCGGCATCAAACTTCGTTCTATTGTTTATATCAAACTTAGCCCACTCTTGTAGTGTTCTTGTGAAGTACATAGAACCCATTTCGTCACTGTCCCTGTAAGTGCTGTCAGTATCTAACCCAACATACTTTTCTATGTAAGACTCTATAGCTGATGCGTGTGCTTGTTTTATATCTTCAGATGAGTTAGGTATCCCTCCAAGTTCCAACTCTGTCTTAGATAACTTCTTTTTATCTCTGTCAGGTCTATTCATAGAGAAACCTCTATACCCCCTATTCTTAAAGTGATAAAGTAATCTTGGTTTATTATTTTCAGCAAGTATCGGCATACCATAGAAAACACATGCCATTAATACGTCCTCGAAAAAAATCTCTGCCGTCTGAGGTCTTGCTATGTACTCTAAAAAAAACTGGTTAACAGGCGCGTTATCCATGTGGTACTTCGTTAATCCGTGTAGAGAACCATTAGAACCTCCTCCACCAACAGTTCCAGATATATCATAAGGGTCACAACCAAAGGAACCTATGTGTTCATTAGCAGGATACCTTACGCCATTCTTTATGTTTAACTTGTTCTGAAGGTCAGAATTAGGTATCCAAGAAACTAAAAACCTACCCCTGTTATCTGGAGTCCAAACAACCCTAGTGTCTTTCTCCCCGTTTAACCAATGAAAACTACCTCTAGTTAAAACCCTGTCCTTTATAAGTGAATCATTATAATCAATCTGTTGGTATAACTTCGTTAGGTTGTACAGTGAAGACTTACTCTCATCTCTAAAGGCGTGTGATTCTGTTCTTGGATACTGGCGATAAAACTCGTTTAAATCATCCGCATCACTCTTCTTGGATTCAACCTCATTCTCCCAATAATTAATAGCGCCTATATCAATAATTTCACCGTCTATACCCATTATAGGTTTTTTAGGTGTTCTAAATACAGGCTTGCCGTACATGTCAATAAAACCCTCCATATTCCACTCCATAGGAATGAATAAACTATAAAGACCTGACTTTGTTTGACCGTTTGAGTTTCTCTTTCTTACATCAGAGTCATAATAAAGCTTTTTGAAGTTTTCACCTCCCTTATCTAAAGCATTAGATGTCGAACCCATCATACATTTTCCTATAATACGACTACCTAAACGTAAACACGTCTTAGTTACCCTCCAATTATTTAAAATGTTATTAGGTTTCTCCCACTTACCACTTTCATCTTGAACAAGCAACTTTAATTTTTCTCCATCATAAGAGTTGTCACCGGTGTTCTTCCAATCTATACTCGTATCAAGACCCTCAACATTACTGACTTGGTCTTCATACATATTCTTTTTAGTTATTTTTGATGCTGGAACTCTAAACGCCAACTCCGTCTTTGGCTTATCCATACCATCCTGTACAGGCTTGAAAAAGAAAGGATAATTATTAGCCATCGGAACGACCTTATCCGTAAACATTTTCTTGGCATCACTACCTGTTTTAGATAAAATACCTATCCTAGCGTCCTTTGTTATTGTACCTATATTTACAGCTTCCTCAGATGCCATGTAAGAAAAACCTGACCTCCTTATCTTTAAGTATGTTAATCCAAAACATCTATTGTCAGCCTTGCATGCCTCCCAATAAATGTAAAGCATTCTGTTTGCCTCACGAAAGTCTGGTAAACCAACATCTATCTTTGACCATTGAATATACATGTAGTTAGACCCCGTAATGTAGGTCTTTTCTCCGTTATTCATAAACCAAAAACCTAACTCCCTACGGTCAAACTCTTCCTCTATATAATTAACCCACTTAGACTTAAAATCTTTTGGAGCTTCGTTCCATTGAAATATAGACTTTATTTTACTCAACTCTTTAGGGTAGTCAAAAGACTCCCAGTACTGCTCGCTTTTCTTTTTAGAACGAAAGTGAACCTTATCAGGGCATTCAGGTAGGGCTATATTTAATCCGTTTATATGATATATATCACCTATAGTTCCGTCCTTCGATATAATTATAACGTCATACTTGTCGTTATAGCCATACGTCCATAATTTTTTTTTATTATGACCGCTCCTTATAGCGTTGGATATTAAACCATCTACCTTCTTGTATAAGCTATTTTGCTCTTCTTTCTGCAAAGCTATCCATTGTTGTTGTTGTAGAAACGGTGTTCTTGCCTTCGAGAGCATTTCTCTCTGACTCTATCCTAGATAGTATCTCTAAAGCATCGAATATAGCTAGCTTTTTAGTAGCAGCAGCGTTCTTTAATCTGTCAGCAGCTAACTCATCATCGCCAATCTTTATTATTTCTTCTTCAGCAACCTTTATTAGTTGCCTAACAGCCTTCTCACCTGCCTCTATTATTTTTAATTTAATTTCATTTGTATCCATCACAGAACCATTGTTATATTATTATTAAACATACGATACAATTTCTCTCCCTGGATATTAAATTCGTACTCTGAATCTGGAGTAAAAGACACCTTATCACCAATGTTAACCCCTAAAGACTCTAACGCCTTATTTCCGTACCTTAAGTTTCCAATTAGAGGCTGTTCGCTACCATGACTATCAATATAATAGTCGTCTTTATCTGACGGCTTAACAAAACAATACCTACCATAAGCCTTCCATTCAGAACCGTTATTGTACATGAAGAAGCGCTGCTCGTCAACAAAAAACAAGTCGTCCTTAAAATAATTGCTACTGCTTTTCTGGTTACCCTTCATGTCGTAGAAGTATTTAAAAACATTGTGATGCACCAATAATGTATCACCAACCTTTATTTCTCCATCGTAGTTGACTGGCGTACTGACAACTTCAGCGAACCTATTAGACACAGTATGATCTTCTTGAGATACGCTAGTTATAAAATCAATATCACCTATTTTTTTTATATTATCGTACCTGCTTCCGTTAACAGGTTTTACTATGAAATTATAAGGAGACTTCATTAAAAGTTTATATTAAACTCTATAGAAGCTGGCATATTACCATTAAACTCTTTCCATAGAATAACCTCTTCTCCGTTATCAATCCACACCTTTATAGAGTCATCTTTATAATCTATCATGTGTATTTTATAATCTCCTCCAAGAACTTCCTGCCCTAATATGTAATGCATCGCACCACCCTTATAGTCAGAACCTATAGATAGTTTTCTAATCTGCATCCTTTATTTCTCCTGTTTCAATATTAATATTTACGTCTCCATAAACATCATTTAGCTTTTTACGCCTATCTAAAAGAGCGTTATCAAGAGCATTTAACTCGTGAAGCAAGCTATGCTTGGTTACTTCTAGTTCACCAAGCGATAACAAAGCCTCCTTCCTTTTAGTTATAACCTCATTTAGTCCCTTTAATTCTTTATCACCTATTTTATTCATACAACAAATATATGAAATAAAATTTAATACCTAGTATGAACCACTAATTCCCCAATTTCTGAACCTGAATTACCGTTAGATATCTCTCCTAAAATATCATTAATATAGACACCGTTGTATGTGTTACCATAAATATCAAACCAAGCAGGGAATGTAGGAATGAAAGGACCAGTTAAACGAATCTTAAATCTTTTTACTAAATTACCAATAGGAACTCCAGTAAACGTAAATGTAGTATCTCCAATCATTGTATAATGGAAGTCCGTAAAATTATATAAGTCTATTTCTTTAGTCCCACTTATATTTGATGTCTCTCTTATACCATAAATAAAGTTCTCTGTAGGAAATAAAGTCTTATAGTCAACTAACTTCAACCCAAGTTCATTGTCAATAACGATAGGAATATAGTTTGCCTTACCAGTGTACGACTCATCAAAAGTATCGTCAAGAGACAGGTATGTGTTTAGTTGAGGTTCATTCTCTATGCCATTTAAAAACCTAAAGTAATCTAAAGAAAATATAGAATCCTGTAATTCATTAAAATAAAAAATAACCCTATTAAATGAAACAGTACTAGGGTCATTAAAACTAAAGGCACTAATAGGTACAACTATAAGCTGATACTCCCCAATTAAGTTACCTACTAAACCAAAGTCACCTGAAGAAATTTCTATATCACTAGTCAAGCGTGTTGCATTGTTAAATAATGACACGGATATTTTAGATGTAGGAACAAAAGTCCTATCTATTTTTATGTAAAAAGAAAACGTATCTACGCTAGACACATTATAATCAACGGTACTTAAAAACCCTAGATTATCATAATCAAAAGGTTTCTGAACATAAATACACTTATCACCAATAAAGGGACTTACAGTCGACGATAATTGAATCCGAGTATTGGATGTGTTTTCTGAAGAATTAAACTCTGTTGGCGAGCCATTGTTCTCATTGTAAACCAAATAAGAAGAGACACCAGCAGGAGCTGTAGCTTCGGCGTTTATTAAAACAAAAGAAACCTGTATTTGAGTGTTCTGGTCAATAAAAGGCTTTAAAGGGCTTTCAGATGGCGTGCCTGTAACAACGCCTATGTTTCCGTTTGAGTCTGCATATATAATATCTATACGTGGGTTCGTATCGTCAGCATCTGCTAACGTAACGTTAACGCCTCTAGCGGTGTACTGATTCCCATTTATAACGTACTCTAAATTAGATACAGAGTATGTTAAACCACTAAGCCATACAGCGCCACCACTAATAATTCTAGTATCATTACTGCCACCACCATTAGTGAACGTATTCTCTATTAAAGAGGCAATGTCTCTTATGGTAAAGTTTTTAGTAAAGTTATTAATGTCGACATCCGTACCTATAAGCTTGTCGTCAAGGCTCGGTGTAGCATTTACTACATAATTTTTTATTTTTGTCATTTATCTTTCCAAGTTTTTGTTATTTTTTCTGCCGACCTCATCCCAAAGTAACCTCCGTAAACTAGTAGCAATAATGATGATAATAAATCTATCCAACTCTCATTTATATTGAACCCAGATATAGAACTGTCTAGTATAATGTAAATAAAAAGCGTTACAGTCAAGAAGCCAAGACTCAATGGTCTTATGTTTTTACTTAAAAAACTGTCAGATGACATATCACTTTGCCATCTTTTCGTAACCTCCTCCATCTCAACGACATCATACTCAAGTTCTTTAAGCAGTAATTCTTTATCTATTTCAGACAGTTTACCATCAGAACGTATCGCGTCACCTAGCTTTTCAAGAGCCGTTATACCTGTAATGTTTCCTGCTATGTCAAGAAGTTCAGGAGCAACCTCCTTACCTTGCTTAACAAGCCAACGTAAAGCGTCTCCGACACGCGTAGTGCCTTTCTTATCCTTATATGTTACTTTCGGTTGTCCCATCTAGCTTTATTACGCCTATGATCATAATGTACAAAGGTATTATAAATACCTAAACCTCCTTGCAGCATATCTCCATTTGAAATTAATATTTCTATTAAATTAGCTACCTTTTCAGCTCTAAAACCTTTAACATGTATATCAGCAGCCTTACCTAAAATGTGTTGACTATTACTTGAACTACCCTTTATAGAGTCGTTATGCTCCTGACACCTGTAGGCGTTAGTTAGGTGTATTGGTCTACCTATAGTATTACGAAGCACCTGTAGCTGATTAGCTAATTTAACTATGTTCATGTAAACATCTTCGGGCATCTCACAACCACATTTACATTGAAATTCTGATATTTTAAAGTTCTTTGTCATTTTTTATAAGTATCCACCATCTTTGAGCAGTGTAACCAATAGACACCAGTATAAGAATAGTTTTAAGTATGTAATCAATATTCGTGTTCGATATAAAAATTGCTGATGCATTTAGCATATATACCTTAAAGTCTTGTATTGTCATGTTGTTGTTGTTATATTCCACCCCTTTAATACTAAACTATCTTTAGCAGCTAAACCTGTAGCACTTGGTGTATTACCACCACTCTGCGTAAATGTACCATTACTAACACCACTTGTATCTAATGATACTAATATATCATCTATTGATTGGGTAGTTAGGTTAGTTGATTGAAATGCGTCACTGTAATTAGTTGCTATGTTTGTGTCAAATGCGTTAGCTGGGAATGCTGCAAGGCTTGTGCAACTTTGCCAAGCAACTGTAAAATCATTTCCACTACTTGTGTCAATCAATGGAAATGATGTTAGACTTGAGCAACCTCTCCAAGTACCATTAAAATAAGTAGCATTACTTGTGTCTAGTAACGGAAATGATGTTAGACTTGAGCAATCCTTCCAAGTAGAACCAAACTCATTACCGCTACTGGTATCTAGTAACGGAAATGATGTTAGACTTGAGCAATTATACCAAGTAGTTAAAAAACTAGTAGCACTACTAGTATCTATTAATGGAAATGATGTAAGGCTTCTGCAATCAGACCAAGCGTAACTAAAATCAGTAACACTACTAAAATAACCCCTGTCACTTGCACTTATAACTAAATTAGAACAACCTTGAAAAGCACCTGTTTGACTTGTAGAACCTAAACCATAAATACCCAAATTCTTTATGTCTAACAATTTATCCTTATCTTTTCCATTAGCAAAATACATATAAGGAAAGATACCCCTTATAATAATGTCGTATTCGCCATCAGCAGGGAACGTCAAAACAGTATCCCCTGTTAAACCTGTTATTATCTGCCCGTCACTTGTTTCAATATCATACAAGAAAGGTATTGTTACACCTGCCGACCCTGTTGATACTATAAACTGATTGTCACCAGAAACACCTGCGTTATCTGTTCTGACCGTGAAAACAAAGGCATCACTAATTAATTCTTGCTGCATCAATATTTGCATCTCTTTTCTTTATTTTTTTTAGTTTCCGTTGCTCTCTTGTTTCATATCTTCCTAACGTTAACCAACCACCAAAGCTGCCGACTACTCCTCCAGCAGTTGTGTAAAGCAAGTCTGGAACGTCAAAGCCTGTTGTATTAATGTCGCTAATTTCATTAAGTGTACCTATGAAAGCTGCACCAATAACACCCC